>OFLK01000007.1_pt1 | contig 251140 bp, 205 predicted proteins | sample 1540851 | NCBI WGS metagenome assembly OFLK01 (sample SAMEA4413042, study PRJEB24355) | metagenome | biome: human; feature: gut; material: faeces | place: United Kingdom | collected 2010 | reverse complement strand
GCAGGATTCGTAGTTGCATTAACTGGTGAAATAATGAAAATGCCAGGACTTCCAAAAGTTCCAGCAGCAGAAAAAATCGATGTTGATGAAAATGGAGTAATATCTGGATTATTCTAGAGATTTATTTTAATATATATATCAGTGTGTAAATATATCATTTTATTTATACATAAATGACAACAGGATTTAATCAAAGGGGATAGTGTGCTTAGGCACACTATTCTCGATAAAAACCTAAGATTAGAAGGAGATATATAAATGGAAAAAATAGCTGAAAAAAGTTGTATAGGTTTTGTAGATGTATTAGCATCTAAAGCACCAGTTCCAGGTGGCGGTGGAGCAGCTGCATTAGTTGGAGCTATAGGGATGGCTTTAGGTAGTATGGTTTGTAACTTAACAACAGGAAAGAAAAAATATGCACAATACGAAGAAGATATACAAGCTATATTAGGAAAGGCTAAAACATTACAAGATCAATTATTAGAAATGATAGATAAAGATGCAGAAGGATTTTTCCCACTTTCTCAAGCTTACGGTTTACCAGCTAATACTGATGAAGAAAAAGCTGCTAAAGAAGTAGAATTAGAAAGATGCCTAAAATTAGCATGTGAAGTTCCTTTTAAAATAGTAGAACTTTGTAACGAAAGTATAAAACTACATGAAGAATTAGTAGATAAAGGTTCAAAACTTGCTATAAGTGATGTGGGTTGTGGTGTTCAAGCTCTAAGAGGAGCTATATTATCTGCTCAACTTAATGTAATAATAAATGTAGGATTAATGAAAGATAAAGAATATGCTAAAGCTTTAGATGAAAAATGTGAAGCATTAGTTAAAGAAGGCGTAGAAATTTGCGATGTAGTTTACAATAAAGTAATAGCTGCAATGAGATAATAATTTCACAATTACGATTATTTATAAATAAATAATTAGATACAAGTAAATTTCTATAAATAGACAGAGAATAAGAAAATAAATAAAGAATAATAAAAAATGATAAGAAATTTAAATGATATAATAAAAAATAGAATGTAAATTAAATAAAAATAAAAAATTATTTATAATTAAAAAATAGCATATTATTTTTAATAATTTTTTAACAAATACTTATAATTATATACAATATTGAACAAAAAATGTGTATAATTATAGTAGACATAAATATAGACAAAAAATAAAAATTTAGAAATTAGGGGGCGTTTTAAAATGGGTGAAATAATTAAAGGTAAACCAGTTGGAGATGCACTAAGTGATCAATTAAAATTAGAATGTGAAGCATTAGTTAAAGATGGGATTCAACCAAAATTAGCTATATTAAGAGTTGGTGCTAAACCTAATGACCTTTCTTATGAAAAAGGTGCTTTAAAGAAATGTGAAACTATAGGTATCCAAACAGAAGTTACTGAATTACCAGAAGGAACAACTCAAGATGAATACATAGCAGCATTAGAAAAATTAAATAATGATGCATCAGTAAATGGTATATTAACATTTAGACCTTTACCAGAAGGAATAGATGAAGAAGTTATAAAAAATGTTATAGCAGCAGAAAAAGACGTTGACTGTTTCAGTCCTTTAAATACTGCTAAACTTATGGAAGGTGACAAATCAGGATTCCCACCATGTACACCAACAGCAGTTGTAGAAATATTAAAACACTATAATGTGCCTCTAAATGGAGCTAACGTAGTAGTATTAGGTAGATCTATGGTTGTTGGTAAACCAGCAGCAATGTTATTATTAGCAGAAAATGCAACAGTTACAATTTGCCATTCAAGAACAAAAGATTTACCAAAAGTTTGTGCTGAAGCTGACGTTTTAGTTGCAGGTGTTGGTAGAGCTAGAATGGTTAAAGCTGATTACGTTAAAGAAGGTGCAGTAGTTATAGATGTTGGTATAAATGCTAAACCAGAAGGTGGCGGAATCTGTGGTGACGTTGATACAGATGATGTAGTAGGAAAAGCATCTATGGTAACTCCAGTTCCAGCAGGTGTTGGTTCTGTTACTACTTCAATTCTTGCTAAACACGTTATAAAAGCTTGTAAACAACAAAATAATAAATAATACTTTATAGATTTTTAAAATTCAAATTGGGGGGAAAATCGTATGGTAATTTCTGAAAGAAAACCAATGGAAGAAATATTAGGATTCTTAAAAGGATGCGAAAAAATAGTACTTGTTGGATGTGGACAATGTGCTTCTGCATGTAAAGTTGGTGGAGCTCCTGAAATAGAAGAAATGACAGCTTTATTAGAAGCTGAAGGTAAAAAAGTTTTAGGTCATGTAATGCCAGATTCTACTTGTAACTTACTTTTAAATAAAAAAGAATTAAAATCTGTTAAAGAAGAATTAAAAGAAGCAGATGCTGTATTATCTCTAGCATGTGGAGATGGTACTCAAACTATAATGAAAAATACTAAAAAACAAAACATACCTGTTTATCCAGCAAACAACACAATGTTTATAGGGGAAGTTGAAAGAGTTGGTAAATTCGAAGAAGCTTGTAAAGCATGTGGTGAATGTGAACTTGGATGGACTGGAGGTATATGCCCAGTAACTATGTGTGCTAAAGGCTTAGTAAATGGAGCTTGCGGTGGAGCTAAAAATGGTAAATGTGAAGTTAGCCCTGACAACGACTGTGCATGGGTATTAATCTATGAAAGACTTAAAGAATTAGGTCAATTAGATAACTTAAAAGAAGTTAGACCACCTAAAGATTATTCTAAACAACTTAATCCAAGACGTTTAGATGCTAATAAGAAAGCAAGCGCAGAAGCTTAAAAACAAGGTTATTATTAAAGGGGGATTTTTTAGATGAGTAAGTTAAGAGAAGCATTCGAAAAAGGTGAATTTGCAATAACTGCTGAAATGGCACCTCCAAAAGGAACTGATTTATCACATTTAGCAGAATGTGCAAAATTAGTAATTGGTAGAGTTCATGCAGCTAATGTTACAGATAATCAATCTGCTGTAATGAGAACTTCATCTCTTGCTACATGTAAAATGTTAAAAGATTTAGGATTAGAACCAGTTATACAAATGACAGGTAGAGATAGAAATAGAATTGCTATAGAAAGTGAAATGCTTTCTGCAGGATTCTTTGGAATAGATAACTTATTAGCTTTAACAGGTGACCACGTATGTGTAGGTGACCACAAACAAGCTAAACCAGTATTTGACTTAGACGCTGTTAGTATATTATCTACTGCAACTATGATGAATAATGGTACTGATAGTACTGGATTAGAATTAAAAGGTAAAACAGACTTCTTCCTAGGAGCTTGTGTTACTCCAGAATATGATCCAATAGAAGTACAATTATTAAAAATGGAAAAGAAAATAAAAGCAGGGGCTAAATTCTTCCAAACTCAAGCTGTTTATGATATAGAACATATGAGAAAATTCAGAGAATTAACTAAAGATATGGACTGTAAAGTAATGGCTGGTATAGTTCCACTTAAATCACCAGGAATGGCAAAATTCATGACTGCTAACGTTCCAGGTATATTTGTTCCAGATGACCAAATCGAAAGATTAAAAGCAGCTGGAAAAGGAAACTATGTAGCTGAAGGTATAAAAATGGCTGGTGAATTCATCAAACAATTAAAAGAAGAAAATCTTTGTGATGGTGTTCACATAATGGCTATAGGTGCAGAAGAAAATGTACCACTAATATTAGATGCAGCAGGTCTATAAGATTCTATATTTTAGGGGATTATAGTTAGATTTTTCGACTAATATATATAAAAATACATATTTTTATCTATAAATAAAAAAAATCTAAAAATAATTGTAAAAATTTAACATAAATACAAGCTAAATGGGTCTATATTAGCTATAATATAGATAGAGCTATATTAAAGCTAATATAGACTTTAATAATAAATAGTTAAACTATAAAACATACAAGGTAAATGGGGGAAATAACAAATGAAAGTAGCAGTAATAGGAGGAGGCCCAGGAGGATATGTAGCAGCTTTAAAAGCAGCTATGCTTGGTGCTGAAGTAACTGTAATAGAAAAAAATAAATTGGGTGGTACTTGCTTAAACGTAGGTTGTATACCAACAAAAGCCTTATTAGCTTCTGCTGATGTTTTAAGAACAGTAAAAGAAGCTAAAGACTTTGGTGTAGTAGTTGAAGGTGAAGTTAAACCTGATTTTGATGCTATAATAGCAAGAAAACAAAAAGTAACAGATGAATTAGTAGCAGGAATCCAATTCTTATTTGACAAAAGGGGAGTTAAAAAGATAGATGGATTTGGTAAATTAGTAGATAAAAATACTATAGAAGTTACTAAAGCAGATGGTACTGTAGAAACAGTTGTAGCTGATAAAATAATATTAGCTAACGGATCTATCCCAACTGTATTCCCAGGCATGCCTTATAATGGTAAAAACGTAATAACTTCTGATGAAGTTTTAAGTTTACCAAAACAACCAGAATCATTAATCATAGTAGGTGGAGGAGTTATAGGTAGTGAAATAGGACAATTCTTCGCTACAATGGGAACTAAAGTAACAATAGTTGAAATGGCTCCACAAATACTAGGAAGAATGGACTCAGAAGCGGCTAAAAACTTAGCTAGACAATTCAAAAAAGATAAAATCAAAGTTATGACTGGTGTAGGAGCAGATAACTACATAGTTAATGACGATTCAGTTAAAATAGAATTAAATAATGGAAAATCAGTAGAAGCTGAAATGGTACTACTTTGCGTAGGTAGAAGACCTAACTTAGCTAACTCTGGTGTTGAAGAAGTAGGTATAGAAATGGCACCAAGAGGATTTATACAAGTTAATGAATACTTAGAAACAAGTGTTGAAGGTATATACGCAATAGGGGATATAATACCAGGAGCAATGCTTGCTCACGTTGCATCTGCTGAAGGAATGGTAGCAGCTGCTAATGCTGTTAAAGGTAACAGCGAAACAGTTAACTATAAAGCTATACCAAGCTGTGTTTATACTGAACCAGAAGTATCTGGTGTTGGTGTAACAGAAGACGAATTAAAAGCTAACGGTACTCCATACCATGTTGGTAGATTCGAATTCAGAGCTTTAGGTAAAGCAAAAGCAATAGGAAAATTACAAGGATTCATAAAAGTTATGGCTGACGAAGATGATACTATAATAGGTGCTTCTTTAGTTGGACCACATGTAACTGACCTATTAACAGAATTATCTTTAGCTGTAGGTTTAGGATTAAAAGCTAAAGATGTTGGTAAAGTAATACATGCTCATCCAAGTTTATCTGAAGGCTTAATGGAAGCTATACATGATATACACGGTGAATGTGTTCATGCTATACCAAAAAAATAATTTACTGACACAGAGTTTGACATAATTTACAGAAAGCTCTGTTGTGATAACACTTAATTCAAGGGGGATATCATAAGATGACTTATAACATTGCTGTAGCCGGAAAAGGCGGAGTTGGTAAAACTAGTCTAACAGGGCTTTTAATTGACACATTAGTAAAACAAAAAAAGGATCCAATTCTAGTAGTTGATGCAGATGCAAACTGCAATCTATATGAAGTATTAGGCTCAGAGGAACCAGAAACAATTGGACATATTAGAGAAGTCGCTAATATGACAGAAAAAAATGGAGATTCATTTCCAGGAGGAATGACTAAAGCCCAATTCTTACAATGGCAATTGAGCATGATTTTAGAAGAAGGCGATGGATACGACATGTTAGTTATGGGTAGATCAGAAGGAGAAGGTTGCTATTGTTTCGTAAATGGAATATTAAAACAGCAAGTTCAAAAAATTTCAGATCACTATAAGTATGTAATCACTGATAATGAAGCAGGTATGGAACATATAAGTAGAAAACTTACTAAACATGTTGATACTCTTATATTAGTTAGTGATTGTGCAAAACGTAGTATCCAAGCAGTTGCAAGAATTAGAGATTTAGCCAAAGAAATGAATTTAAGCGTTGGCAAAATCGGATTAATCGTTAATAAAGCTCCTAATGGAGAATTAAGTAATGGGGTTAAAGAAGAGATTGAAAAGTATGGCTTAGATTTATTTGGAGTAGTTCCTTCAGATGAATTAATATATGAATATGATTCAGAAGGTATACCACTAGTAAAATTACCTGCTGATTCAAAATCTAGAGTAGCACTAGAAAAAATAATAGAAACTCTAGACTTGCCTTAATATTGTTATAGGCACATTATAAATTAAAATAGGCTTAAGGGGGAAAAAGATATGGCATTTAAAATGTCTACTCAAAAAGTTACTGGAACAGTTAATGTAGTAGAAATAGGTACAGGAGATAAAGCTATAAAATTAGGAGGAGAACAAGTTCTACCTTTCTATAGCTTTGATGGAGAAACAGGAAATGCACCAGTTGTTGGAGCAGAAATATCAGATATACAACCTGCAGAATGGATAGATTGTTACTCTAAAATATATGGAGACGTTTGGGCAGACCCTGCTAAATGGGCTAAATATGTTGAAGATAACACTGAAGCAGATTTTATATGCTTAAGATTTAATGGAGCATCTCCAGATGGAGCTGACAAATCTCCAGAAGAATGTGCAGAAGTAGCAAAAGCTGTTGCTGATGCTATAACTTTACCATTAGTAGTTGCTGGATGTGGTAACGCAGAAAAAGACGGTAAAGTATTTGATAAAGTTTCTGCTGCATTAGAAGGAAAAAATATATTAGTAATGTCAGCTGTAGAAGAAAACTACAAAGCAGTTGGTGCTGCGGCTGGTATGGCTTATGGTCAAAAAGTTGCTGCAGAATCTGCAGTTGATATAAACTTAGCTAAACAAATGAATGTATTACTTACTCAATTAGGCGTTAAACAAGAAAATATAGTTATGAATGTTGGTTGTTCAGCAGTTGGTTATGGTTATGAATATGTTGCATCTACTATGGATAGAGTTAGATTAGCAGCTTTCAACCAAAATGATAAAGCATTACAAATACCAATAATAACTCCAGTTTCATTCGAAGTTGGTCACGTTAAAGAAGCAATAGCTACTGAAGCTGACGTACCAGAATGGGGAGATAATGAATCTAGAACAATAGGTATGGAAGTATCTACAGCTGCAAGTGTACTTGTTGGTGGATCAAATGCAGTAATACTTCGTCATCCAGAATCAATGAAAACTATAAAAGGTTTAATAAGCGCTTTAGCGTAATATAATTATTTGTAAGGTTAGGGGGAAATAATAATGGCATTAAAAGCATTAGATATATTTAAATTAACACCAAAGAAAAACTGTAAGGAATGTGGATTCCCAACTTGTATGGCTTTCTCTATGAAAGTTGCAAGTGGGGCTGTAGAAGTTTCAGCTTGTCCTAAAATGGCACCAGAAGCATTAGCTAAATTAGCTGCTGCTACTGCACCTCCAATGAAAACTTTAAAAGTTGGTGCTGGTGAAAGCGAATATGAACTAGGTGGAGAAACTGTTTTATTCAGACATGAAAAAACTTTAGTAAATAGAAATAGATATGCTGTTAAATTCTGTGATTGCATGGATGAAGCTGCAGTAGATGCTAAAATAGAAGGAATGAAAGTTGTTAACTATGAAAGAATAGGTGAAATAATGAAACCTGAATTCGCATATGTTAAATACAACGATAATAAAGATAACTTCTTAGCTATAATAAATAAAATAAAAGATAGTGATGTTGAATGTGCATACGTATTAGAAGTTGCAGATGCTGACGTTGCTAAAGAAGCTGTTGCTGCATTAGCTGGATTAAAACCAGTTGTAATAGGAGCTAACAAAGATAACTTTGCTGCTATGATAGATGTAGTTAAAGCTGATGGTTTAGCTTTAGGTGTACAAGGAGCTAACTTAGAAGAATTATACACTACTGTTCAAGCTATAGAAGCTGCTGATTACAAAGAATTAATAATCGATGTAACAGGAGAAACTGTAAAAGATACTTATGTAAATGCTATACAAGTTAGAAGAATAGCATTAAAAGAAGGAGATAGAAGCTTTGGTTATCCATCATTCGTAAACGTAGCTAAATTAGCTAACGGAGATGCTAACTTAGAAATAGCTTTATCTTCAGTATTCACAGTTAAATACGGAACTATATTAGCTGTAGAAGATATGACTTATGCAAAAGCTTTACCACTATATGCATTAAGACAAAACATCTTCACTGACCCTCAAAAACCAATGAGAGTTGAAGCTAAAGTTTATCCATTAAATAACCCAGATAAAAATTCTCCAGTATTATGTTCAGTTGACTTTGCATTAACTTACTTCACAATAACTGGTGATATAGAAGCTTCTAAAGTACCTTGCTGGTTAATGATACCAGATGCTGGTGGATATTCAGTTCTTACTGCTTGGTCTGCAGGTAAATTCGGTGGATCTGTTATAGGTGCATTTGCTAAAGAATGTAACATAGAAAGCTACACTGATTGTAGAGATATAGTTATACCAGGTAAATTAGCAGTTATAAAACCTGACGTAGCTGATAATATGCCAGGATGGAATGTTGTTGTAGGTCCATTAGAATCTATGGAACTTCCAAAATTCTTAAAAGAATATGCTGCTAATCACTAATCTGAACTAGTAACAAATTGCTTATTAAAATTTTAATTTAAAATGAAATTATACCTAGGGGCCTGGGGCTTAGCCCTAGGTTTCTAGAAATAATAGAATAAAAATTCTAAGGGGGATATAAGTATGGAAAAATTTATGATCATAGGTGAAAGAATACACTGTATAGCACCACCAATAAGAAAAGCTATAGCAGAAAGAGATCCAGAACCAATATTAAAAAGAGCTATAGAACAATTAGATGCAGGAGCTCACGTTATAGACTTCAATATAGGACCAGCTGAAAGAGATGGAGCTGAAATAATGGAATGGGGTGTTCAATTATTACAATCTAAATTAAATAATGTACCTCTTGCTTTAGATACAGCTAACGTTGCAGCATTAGAAGCTGGACTTAAAGTTTATGATAGAACTCATGGTAAACCAATCATAAACTCTGCAGATGCAGGTGGAAGAAAACACTTAATGGAATTAGCAGGTGAATATGATGCAGCTATAATCGCATTATGTGCTAAAGAAGGTATACCAGCTGATAATGAACAACGTATGGGATTCTGTACAGAATTAATAGAAGCTGCTGCTATGGCAGGTATAGACCCAGAAACTGATGTTTACTTCGACCCACTTTGCTTAGTTATAAAAGGTATGCAAGATAAACAAATGGATGTTTTAGATGCTATCAGACAAATGACTGAAATGGGATTAAAAACTACAGGTGGTTTATCAAATGTATCTAATGGTTGTCCAAAACATATAAGACCAATATTAGATAGTAACTGGTTAGCAATGGCTATGGCTAATGGATTCTCTTCAGCAATAGTTAACCCATTAGATGAATTATTAATGCAAACTATGAAATCTTGCGATATCATAAGAAATGCTTCTTTATACGCTGATTCATACTTAGAAGTACAAGAATTAGGATTTGAATACAAATAAAAACTATAAATAAATAAGAACTCTCAGTCAAGCTTTTAAAAGCTTGACTTGTGAATATATTTAAAGGGGGAAGTAGAGTGAATTTATATAACATAATTTATACAGGTGCTAATCAAGCATACGATGCTGCAAGCCAAGCTTTAACAGCTGTAGTAGCAGAAAAAGGTAAAGAACAACCAGTAGCATTTCCTGACACTGCATATGCAATTCCATGTATATATGCAGCAACTGGATTAAAAGCTACAACTTTAGCAGATTTAGAAACAGCTTTAGGTGTTGCTAAATCATTAATAGTTGAAAAACCATTATTAGAAACTGCTTTAAATGCAGGTTTAGCTACTGCAGTTTGTGCAGAAATAATAGAAGCTATAAAATATGTAAATGAAGAGGCTCCATACGCTGAACCATGTGTAGGACACGTAGTTGACCCTATAATCAGATCTCTAGGTGTTCCACTTGTTACAGGAGATATCCCAGGTGTTGCAGTTGTTCTTGGTGAATGTCCAGACTCTGAAACATTAGGAAAAATAGTTAAAAAATATCAAGCTGCTGGTATCATGACTTTCTTAGTTGGTAAAGTTATAGACCAAGCTATAGAAGCAGACGTTAAAATGGGTGTAGACCTTCGTGTTATCGCTCTAGGATATGATGTAACTTCAGTTATCCACGTTGTTTCTGTTGCAATAAGAGCTGCTTTAATATTCGGTGCTGTTAAACCAGGTGACTTAAATGCATTATTAACATATACTGCAGAAAGAGTTCCTGCATTTGTTAATGCATTCGGACCACTTAGTGAATTAATAGTTGCTTGTGGTGCTGGAGCAATAGCTCTTGGATTCCCAGTAATAACTGACCAAGTTGTTACAGAAGTTCCATGTAACTTATTAACTCAAAGAGATTACGATAAATTTGTTGATACTTCATTAGAAGCTAGACATATAAAAATAAAAATAACTGAAATACCAATACCAGTTGGATTCGCAGCTTCATTCGAAGGTGAAAGAATCAGAAAAGCTGAAATGGCTTACGAATTTGGTGGAAACAAAACTACTGCTTGGGAATTAGTTAAATCTTATGATTTAGGTGAAGTAGAAGACCATAAGATAGAAGTTATAGGACCTGAAATAGATCCAGAAGCTGCTAAAGATGGTGTTGTAAGATTACCTCTTGCAATAATCGTTCAAGTTGCTGGTAGAGCAATGCAAGACGACTTCGAACCAGTTCTTGAAAGAAGATTCCACTACTTCATGAACTACACTGAAGGTTTAATGCACGTTGGACAAAGAGACCAAGCTTGGGTAAGAATATCTAAAGACGACGTTGCTAAAGGATTCCAATTAAAACACATAGGTGAAGTTATGTACGCTATGATGAAAGACGAATTCGATGCAGTTGTTGATAAATGTGCTATAACTATAATTACTGATGAAAAAATAGTAGAAGAAAGAAAACATGAAGCTATCGAAAGATACAACGCTAGAGATGACAGATTAGAACAATTAACTGACGAAGCAGTTGATGATTTCTATTCTTGCAACATGTGTCAAGCATTCGCTCCAGCACACGTTTGTATAGTAACTCCAGAAAGACTTGGATTATGTGGTGCAGTTTCTTGGTTAGATGCTAAAGCTACTAAAGAACTTAACCCAACAGGACCATGTCAACCAATAGCTAAAGGTCCTTGCCTAGATGAAAAGAAAGGTATCTGGCAATCAATGTCTGATGCAGTTAATGAAATATCTCAAGGTGCTGTAGAAAACGTAACATTATATTCTATCATGGAAGATCCAATGACTTCTTGTGGATGCTTCGAATGTATATGTGGTATAATGCCAGAAGCTAACGGATTAGTAATAGTAAACAGAGAATATGCTGGTACTACTCCAGTTGGTATGACATTCGGTGAATTAGCATCTATGACAGGTGGTGGGGTTCAAACTCCAGGATTCATGGGTCATGGTAGACATTTCATATCTTCTAAGAAATTCGCTTACACTGAAGGTGGACCAGAAAGAATAGTATGGATGCCTAAAGAATTAAAAGACGCTGTTGGAGAAAAATTAAATAAAACAGTTAAAGAAATGGCTGGTATAGAAAACTTTACTGACTATATCTGTGACGAAACAATAGCAGTTGATTCTGAAGCAGTTTGTGCTTTCTTATCAGAAAAAGGACATCCAGCTTTAGAAATGGATTTCATAATGGGAGAATAATTTTCGATTAATTTAAGAAAATACGATTAGGGGGAAAATGAACATGGAAATACTAAACGATAGAAAATATAGTCCAAAACATACTTGGGCAAAATTAGATGGGGAATATGCCTACATAGGAGTAACAGACTTTGCTCAAGACCAACTTGGTGAAGTTCTATACGTAGATGTACCAGATGTAGAAGATGAATTAACTAAAGATGTAGATTTTGGTGTAATAGAATCTTCAAAAGTTGCTTCTGAATTATTCGCACCTTTATCTGGTGAAGTTGTTGAAGCAAATGATGAAAAATTAGAAGACGAACCAGAATACGTTAATGAAGCTCCATACGATGCTTGGATATGCAAAATAAAAGTTGCTGACATGGCTGAATACGAAGCATTATTAACTGCTGAACAATACGAAGCTTCTTTAGCTGAATAGTATTTGAACCCGATTATTTCAGATAAATAAATAAAAAAGTATAGCGAAAGTGAGTGCACGCGCTTTTGCTATACTTTTAATTTAATAATTTTATGAAATATTATATTCACCAAAGTTAAAATTGAATATAAATTTAGGTTTTCTTAATCGAAATTAATAGGGAAAAAGGTGTAAATCCTTTACAGTTCCCGCTACTGTAATATAGACGAAACCATTAAGCCACTGTATTTTACGGGAAGGTTGGAAGTAGGATGAAATTAAGTCAGGAGACCTGCCTAAATTAAAAGTGATTTACCTCGGGAGATAGGATAATTTCACAATATTAATTAGGTTAGGTTGAGATCAAAAAAATAACTAATTGTAAAAATTGGTCTATTTTTGATAACTTAATTAACAATATTTGAATTTAAAAGTCTTCAGATAGAAGGCTTTTTTTAATATAATTAAATATATTAAAATTTGAGAAATTAATAACGAACTTTTTAACTTATTATATGTCGAATATGATAAAATAATATTGAGGTTTATTTAATAAATAATATGTAAGTATTATAATTTCAGGGGAGGATAAATTATGGCGAAAGTTGTTTTTAGACCATCAGGCAAAACAATAGAATGTGAAGTAGGGGATAATTTACTAGAAGTTGCAAGAAGAGCAGATGTATTTATAGAAGCTCCATGTAACGGAAGTAAAAGTTGCGGAAAATGTAAAGTAAAACTATTAACAGGGGAAGTCAATCAAGAAGTATCTTCTCATTTAACTGATGAAGATAAGGCTAATGGTTATATATTAGCATGTTGTACAACAATAATTGGAGATATAGAAGTTCTTACAAATTCTTCCTTAGACATGGCAATGAGAGGAATGAAAGTTGAAGGTGGGGATAAAGCTAAGGATAAAGCATTATTTGATAAAGCCGTAGAAATAGCAGAAAACCACAATATAAAATTAGAAAACAATATAAAGAAAACTTGTATAACTCTTGATGAACCTACATTAGACGACAATATAAGTGATGTAGACAGATTAGAAAGACATATAAGTATGAACTTTGGAAAACAAATGACTTATGATATAGAAGTTCTAAAAGTAATACCAAAAGCATTTAGAAAAAATAACTTTGAAATAACTATTACATATAGAGAATTTGATGATAGATTAGAAATAATAGATGTTGAACCAGGAAACACAGAAAGTGAATTATACGGTTTAGCAATAGATATAGGTACTACTTCTGTTGTTGTATGTTTAGTAAATATGATAACAAATGAAGTTGTAGAAAAAGGTGCATCAGGTAATGGACAGCTTCAATTTGGTGCTGATGTTATAAATAGAATAGTTTATGCTATTAAGAAAAACAACATAGAAAAAGCAAAAGCTGCTGTAGTTGATGATACTTTAAATATGTTAATAAATGAATTAGTAAAAGAATCAGGGGTTAAGAGAAATAATATAGTTAGCGTTGTTGCATCAGGAAATACAACAATGTCTACTTTATTCTTAGGAATATTCCCAGATTACCTAAGATTAGAACCATTCATACCACCATTCTTTAAATCACCAAAATTAAATGCTAAAGAAGTTGGACTAGATATAAATCCAAGTGCAGGTGTTTATTTATCACCAAACGTAGCTAGTTATGTTGGTGGAGATATCACATCTGGTGTACTTGCTTCTGGTATATGGGCTAACGAAGAAAATGTTCTATTTATCGACTTAGGTACTAATGGTGAAATAGTATTTGGTAACCAAGACTTTATGATGAGCTGTGCTTGTTCAGCAGGTCCAGCATTCGAAGGTGGAGGAATTAGCTGTGGTATGAGAGCGTCTGCTGGAGCAGTAGATAGCGTAGATATAGATCCAGATACTTTAGTGCCAAAATTAAATACAATTGATGGTGAGCCAGCAATAGGTATATGTGGTTCAGGTATAATAGATTTAATCTGTGAAATGCTTAAGAAAAAAGTAATCGACAGAAGAGGTAAAATACACAGAGATTTAGATAATGAAAGAATAAGATTTGATGAAAATGATATAGGCGAATATGTATTAGCATTTGCAAAAGATAATGAACACCTAACAGAAGATTTATTTATAACAGAAGTAGATATAGATAACTTTATAAGAACTAAAGGAGCTATATATTCAGGAGCTGCTACATTAGTTGAAAGTTTAGGTATGGATTTCGATTGTGTAGATAAAGTTTATATAGCAGGTGGTATAGGAAACCACTTAAATATTGAAAACTCTGTATTTATAGGATTACTTCCTGATATAGACAGAGAAAAATTCCAATACATAGGAAACAGTTCACTTATAGGTTCTTATTTGACATTATTAAGTGATGAAGCTAAAGCTAAATTAGAGGAAATAGGAGAAGTAATGACTTATGTTGAATTAAGTGTATATCCAACATATATGGATGAATTTATATCTTGTTGCTTCCTACCTCATACAAATATAGATGCATTCCCAAGTGTAAAAGCTATATTAGAAGGATAATTTAGTGATAACAAAATGGAATCAAAGTCAAATACAATATTTTACATATTGTGTTTGACTTTCCAATAACAGTAGTGCTATACTGAAGTTAAGGATAATAATGTTTAACGAAATCATGAAGGTTTCTATAGTATAGTAATACTTTAGGAATCTTTTTTGGTTTTTTTTATAAAAAATCGCTTTAAGGGGATTAATTAGGAGGGTGATTTATATGTGTGAATCTTCAGCATTTTTATTAGGAAAAAATAACGAATTAACAAGAGTTATGGAAAATGTAGTAGATGTAACTCCTACAAATGGAAAAGTATATCTAACTGATTTATTAGGTGAAGAAAAAATATTAGATGGGTATATAAAAGAAATAAAATTAATAGATCACAAAATAATATTAGCTCAAGATTAATTGTAGTATCTAGATACTAAAATTTATCTTAGTTATTAAATATCAAAATGAGGTATAGCACATGATAATAGCAGTAATAGATGGAATGGGTGGGGGAATAGGCGCCCAAATTATATCATCTTTAAGAGAAGAGTTACCAACATATATAGAAATATATGCTTTAGGGACGAATTCAATTGCTACTAGCGCAATGATGAAATCCCATGCTAATAAAGGTGCTACAGGGGAAAATGCTATAGTAGTATCATCTAAAAAAGCAAATATAATAGTAGCACCGATTGCAGTGACTATGCCTAATACAATGATGGGTGAGGTTACTAGTAAAATAAGCGAGGCAATATGCGATAGCGAAGCCCTGAAAATATTGTTACCTATTATGCCAGAGAATTTTTCTTTAGTAGGGGTAGAAAATAAACCATTATCTTTATTAATAAAAGATACAATAAAGGTTATTAAAAAAGAATTCAACATAAAATAATTGGAGGAGAAACAAAATGATATTTAACAAAGACATAATAAGAAACCACCACGATCATGGAGATGGATGCGGATGCGGACATGACCATGGACACGAACATGCTCACACTCATAGTCACGGGGATGACTGTGGATGCGGACACGACCACGGACACGAACATACTCATGAACATGATCACGGAGATGGATGCGGTTGTGGACATGACCACGGAACAGTTGCAGAAAATAAAGATGAAAAAACTTTAAACATATTACTAGTTCATTGGGTAAACCACAATCAATCTCATGAAGAAGGATTCCAAGAATGGGTAGAAAAAGCTAAAGCTATGGGTAAAACTGAAACAGCTCAGTGCATAGAAAAAGCTATAGAATATATGAACAAAGCTAACGAAATGTTAGTTGAAGCTAAGAAAAATATGTAATTAATCATAAGAACAATACAAGTAACATTGTATTGTTCTTTTTTTGAATAAGGAGAAGAATTATGAAAGATGGACATATACATACACCATACTGCCCTCATGGGACAGATGATAAATTTGAACAATATGTAGAAAAAGCTATAAAGGTAGGGCTTGATGAAATATCATTTACTGAGCATTTTCCATTACCAAAAGGATTTACAGACCCAGCTCCAGATAATGATAGTTCTATAAATTTAGAGCAATTGAAGAGTTATATAAATGACGTAAATAAATTAAAAGATAGATATAAAGATAAGATTAAAATAAATGTAGGTGCAGAGGTTGATTACGTAGAAGGATTTGAAAAAGAAATAAAATCTTTGTTAGATAAATATGGAAAATATTTGGAAGACGGCATATTGTCAGTACATATGATAAAAATAGAAGATGAATATTACTGTATGGACTTTAGCAGTGAAGAATTCGAAAAAATAGTAAACTTATTAGGTTCAATCGAATCGGTCTATAACTTATACTATGACACGCTTATAAAAGCTGTAAATGCTGATTTGGGCGAATATAAACCAAAAAGAATAGGTCACTTAAACCTAGTGAGAAAATACAATAAAAAATTCCCATATGATTATTCAAAAAATAAAAAACTAGAAGAATTGGTCAAATTAATAAGTGAAAAAGAATATGAACTGGATTATAATGTAGCAGGATTATTTAAAGAAGATTGTGGGGAAGTATATATAAGCGGTTATTTAGCTGAATTAATCAAAAAATATAATGTAAAGGTGGTTCTTGGCTCAGATTCACATAGTTCAAAATTTATAGATAAATACAAAATAAATATATAGTTGAAATATATATAAAGTATACTTAAAATAGGGTTTTGTAACGCATATGTTTTTTATATGACCATATTAAGCAAAATTTATGACAGTCAAAATGGCTAATTTTTATAATGAAATTTATATTATAGAAATTAGCTATTTTATTGTTTAAAATAAGTTTTTCATATAAATTTTCTATTTTGTTTTAAAAAACTAAAACCAAAAGTATATTTTTTATCAAGAAAATAAGAAGCTATAATATTATAAATATTCTAGCTAATTAAAATAAAATAAAATTCAAAATCTATTTTCCAAAAATTGTAAAAATTTTAGATGATTATGTTTATTAATAAAATAAATAAAATTAAGATGAATTTCAAGAATAAATAAAGTCTAATAATTTTTAAAATAAAAAAAATAACTAAAATGGCAATTATAGTTTAAAAAATAAATAATAGAATGCTAAATATTGAAAAAATAATGAAAATTATGGTAATATTAAATCAGAACAGTTCAAATAATAAAATTTTTTATATTATATTTATTATTTTAATATAAAAATTTTATAGTTAATATATTAACAGAAATAAAGATAGATTATAAAACAGAGGAAACAATTATAAAGTTATATATTTTAAATATAGGGGGATTACGACTTTGAATAAAACAAATTTAAACGAAAAAAGTAAAATGGATTTTATGGTTATAGGATTCGCGATTTTCTCAATGTTATTTGGAGCAGGGAATCTAATATTTCCACCATTTTTAGGATTTATGACAGGATCTGCATGGATTGTAGGGTTTATAGGTTATGTACTAGCAGACATAATCCTAGGCGTATCAGGAATTATGACATCTTTAGATCATGACTATGAAAAAGATGGTGCAGTATCAATATCATCTAGAGTTGATAAAAGAATAGGCTTACTATTAGGTTTAACAATGATTACATGTATAGGACCAGCAGTTGTTATACCAAGAACTGCAGCTACAACTTTTGAAATAAGTATATTACCGCTATTACCTAATTTTAATCCACTAGTATTTTCAATAATATTCTTTTTAATAGTTATAGCACTTACAATAACAAAATCAAAAGTAGTCGATGTAATAGGAAAAGTATTAACACCAATACTTTTAGTATCATTAGCTATATTAATAATAAAAGGTATTGCTACACCAATAGGAGATATGAGCCAAGTTCCACAAATAGAAAACAACGTATTTGCAGAAGGTATAGCTCAAGGATATCAAACAATGGATGCTTTAGGAGCAGTAGCACTTGCAGCACTTGTAATGAACTCAATAATCTCTAAAGGATATACTAAGAGAGCCGAAAAACGTAAAATATTAATAAAATCGAATGCAGTAGCAGCTATATTTTTAATATTAGTTTATGGAGGATTATGTTATATAGGAGCTACAGCATCAACTAGCCTTGATCCAGAAATAGGACAAACTTTACTGCTTACAACATTAACTCATTTAATAATGGGGTATTGGGGAAAAGTTTTATTAGCTATAATAGTATTCTTTGCTTGTCTTACAACAGCAGTTGGATTAACTTCAGTAGCAGCAGAATATTATGAAGAAGTATCAAAAGGAAGATTAAGCTATAAGGTTTTAGTAGTAGCTATTTGTGCTATATCAACTGTAATATCAACTGTAGGAGTAAGTGATATTATAAAAGTTGCAGGACCATTACTAGATATAATCTACCCAGTTGCAGTAACATTAATAGTATTAACACTAATGAGCAACAAAATAAAAAGCAATGCAGTCTTTAATATATCAGCAATAGTTGCATGTTTATTCGGTGTAATGAATGTTTTAAAAGTAGGATTTATACAAAGTCTACCTTTAGCTGAAGTTGGATTAAGCTGGGTAATTCCAGTATTGATAGTATCTGTAATATCTATTGTAGTTACATCAAGCAAATCAAATAAAGGTGAAAAATTAAAAGATACTCAAATTTCATAAATATAATTAGATTAAAAATGCTTCTTTGGATTTTATATAAGATAAAATTCGAAGAAGCATTTTCTATTTTTTTAAAATGATAAATAAAATAAAAATAAATTATTGACTACTGTAAAAAAATAGTATATACTTGTAGTAGAAATGGAGAAGTACTCAAGTGGCTCAAGAGGATCCCCTGCTAAGGGATTAGGCTGGGTTAACCGGTGCGAGGGTTCGAATCCCTCCTTCTCCGCCAGTAAGCTCTGATGATTTTCATCAGAGCTTTTTTCTTATGTAAAAATTTGTGTAAAAGTTTGACTGTAAAAAAACAATGTGCTAAAATTTAACTAACGATGAATAATTAATTAACGGTGTCATGAAGATACTAGTACTCTCGTAGTACGCGTATTTTCATGGCATTTTTGTTTTTATAGAAACTATAAGGGGTGGGGAATATGAAGATGAAAGAATTTTTAAAGGAAAACGAAAGATATTGGGCAGATAGAGCGGAAGGATATTGCCAAGTTAATATAGATGAATTAAGAAGTGATAAAAAGCTTGAATGGATAGATATTATAAAATCTAATGCACCAGTTTTTGCTGGTGATAGAAGGTTAAAGGTTCTAGATATAGGATGTGGACCAGGGTTTTTCTCAATAATATTATCATGTGCAGGTTATGATGTGACTGCTGTTGATTATACAGAAGAAATGTTAAATAAGGCAAAACAAAATGCAGGGGATTTGAAAGATAAAATTAAATTTAGAAGAATGGATGCTCACAACTTAGAGTTTGATGAAGGGCAATTTGATTTAATAGTAACTAGAAATCTTACTTGGAATTTGAAAGATCCAGAAAAAGCATATAAAAGTTGGTATAAAGTGTTGAGAAAAGGTGGAAAAATGATAAACTTCGATGCTAATTGGTATCTACATCTTTTTGATGATGAAAAAAGAAGAGAATATGAAAGTGATAGAAAAAATGTAGAGCTTTCAGGAATGGAAGATCACTATACATGTACAGATATAGATTCAATGGAGGATTTGGCGAGACAAGTTCCACTTAGCAAAATCCAAAGACCTTCTTGGGATAGAGTAGTTTTAGATAAAATAGGATTTAAAAATATAAAAATAGACCAAAATATTTGGACAAAGACATGGAATGAAGAAGAAAAATTAAATTATGGCTCAACACCAATGTTTATGATAATTGGAGAAAAATAAATTACTAAAATATCAATTGGTTAACCTAATAAATTAACAATAAATTATTAAAATCAAGAAAAAAGGGATATATGGAGGCGATTTGAGTGAATTTAGTAGACAGAATAGAAAATTACTGGTCAAAAAGAAGTGATGATTTTTTCGATTTAAGAATAGAAGAATTAAAAAGTGATAAAAGACAATTATGGCAGGATGAAATAATAGCAAACTTGCCAGATAAAGAACATTTAAAAATACTAGATGTAGGATGTGGACCAGGATTCTTCTCTGTTATATTATCATCTTTAGGGCATGATGTTATTGGAATTGATTTAACCGAATCAATGATACAAAAAGCAGATGAGATTGCAGATATATTAGATTATGACATAGATTTTAGAGTTATGAATGCACAAGAATTGGATTTTGATGATGAGGAATTTGATGTAGTTATCTCAAGAAATTTAACTTGGACATTGCCAGATATAGAAAAGGCATATAAAGAATGGTACAGAGTATTGAAAAAAGATGGTGTTCTTTTAAATTTTGATGCTGATTATGGAAAAGTATCATTAAAAGAAGAGATGAAATCATTAGGAGAAGAACATTCACATAATATGATGGATTCAAGTTTGGTAAAAGAATGTGATGATATTAAACAAGAGTTAGAAATAAGCAAAAGACGTAGACCAATGTGGGATGAGAAGTTTCTACAAGAAATAGGGTTTGAGTCATGTAAAATAGATTGTGAAATAAGCGGGAGGGTTTATAAAATAAAAGATGATTTTTATAATCCAACACCTATGTTCAAAGTCTGTGCGATAAAAAGTAGATAATAAATAGAAAGATAGGATATAAGAAGTTTAAATAATACTTTTTATATCCTTTTTTAAGTTGTATAAAATCTCTTTTTCTAATAAAATAAGATTGAATAGAAGGGAGATTAAATATATTTATGAAACATGATCATGCAGCAACAAGGAGAATGCTCAGCTATGGCGAATTGAAAAAATATCAAATATTAGCTGAATCTTTAATAGTAGGATTAATTGTAGGACTAGTAATAGTCTTGCATAGGGTTATTTTATCGAGCGTATTTTCTTTATTCAAAAACTTCTATAGTTTGGGAAGAGAAAATTTCGTATATATACCGGCTATTTTTGCGGTATTAATATTTTTAGGATATATTGTAGGGAAATCAGTAAAGATAGACCCTATGATAACAGGTAGTGGAATACCTCAAGTTGAGGGGATTTTGCTCAGAAAACTTAAACAAAAATGGTATAGTGTTTTAGTTTTAAAATTTGTAAGTGGTCTTGTTTGTTTGGGAACAGGGCTATCATTAGGTAGGGAGGGTCCATCTGTTCAAATTGGGTCCTGTGTTGGAGAAGGTTTTGCAGAGAGTACAAAAAAAATGGACAATGAAAAGAAATATTTTATAACATGCGGGGCTAGTGCAGGGCTTGCGGCGGCATTTAATGCACCGATGGCGGGTGTTATGTTTTCATTAGAAGAAGCTCACAAAAACTTTTCACCAATAGTTCTTCTTTCGGCAATATCGGCATCACTTGCGGCTGATTTTGCATCTAAAAACTTCTTTGGCCTAAAGCCTTCGCTAAATTTCCAACAGTTATCAGCGATGCCTCTAAAATATTATTGGGCATTATTAATTTTGGGGATTGTAATAGGAATTAGTGGAACGATTTTTAATAAAGGATTATTAGTATCTCAAATACTATACAAAAAAACAAACTTATCAATAGAAATGAAATGTATAATTCCTTTTATAGTAACGGGAATAGTTGGACTTACAGTGCCGGCGTTGTTAGGTGGTGGCCATGATTTAATAATGAGTTTACAAAATTTAAATATACATATGGAATTATTAATCGCTTATATAATTATTAAATTTATATTTACTTTTGTATGTTTTGGTTCGGGAGCACCTGGGGGGATATTCTTCCCGTTATTAACACTTGGTTCTTTGGTAGGTGATTTTGTGGGAATAATTATGGTTACTTATTTTAATATTCCACAGGAGTATTTACTAAACTTTATAGTAATTGCTATGGCGGGTCACTTTGCAGCGATAGTTAAATCACCGATTACAGCGATTATATTAATTTCAGAGATGACAGGTTCATTAAATCACTTGCTTTCTTTGGCAGTTGTATCGTTAGTGGCGCTTTTAGTTTCTGATTTATTAAAAACTAGACCAATTTATGAGGCTTTATTAGACAGGATATTACAAAATAATAATTCGAAATTAGAAGGAAGTTATAATAAAAAAACATTAGTAGAAGTTTCTGTAGAATTAGGTAGTACAATGGATAATAACTATATAAAAGATATAAAATGGCCAGAGGGGTCGCTAGTTGTATCGATATTAAGAGGTGAAAAAGAGATAATCCCACATGGAAAGACACTGCTTTTAGCGGGGGATTTGGTGACTGTTATGACAAATGAAAACACGGCACCAAGTGTGCTTGAGGAAATTACAAATGGGGCGACTTCTTAAATTAAAATAAAAGTAGAATTCTATGTATTTTTATATAAAAATAAGATAACAATTAAATAAAGATATTTTTACATATATATTTGATATAATAAAATAATGTAGATAATTTAATAAAATCACGGCAATATAGATTATGTTGTCGTGATAATTTTTAATACATTAAGGTGGAAAATATGATAAATATAGATAAATTAAATGAAAATCAACAAGAAGCAGTCAAACATGTTGACGGTCCTTGTATGGTTTTGGCGGGGCCTGGTTCTGGAAAAACTAGAGTTATAACTTATAGGATTGTTAATATGGTTATGAATGAGGGTATACCTCCAACTAGAATTTTGGCGATAAGTTTTACAAAGGCATCATCAATCGAGATGAAAAATAGAGCTTTGAGCATATGCAACGATTTTAGAATGAATAAGGTAACTTTCGGAACATTCCATGCAGTTTTCTTTAGGATTTTAAGAAAATTTGACGGTGTTAATTTAAATAGTATTTTGGACGAAAAGACAAAGAGAATAGCGCTTAAGGGAATTTTAAAAAGCTTGAATGTAGAAAATGCAGAAGATGATGAACTTATATGCCAAGTTATAAATGAGATTTCATACGTTAAAAATGAACTTATGGATAAAGCAGATTTCCAATCTGAAGTTTTGACAAAAGATGAGTTTGTAAACACATATAATATGTATGAAAATTATAAAGAAGAGATTAAAAAGATAGATTTTGACGATATGCTTATAAGAACTTACTACTTATTACAAAACAATCAAGAGGTTCTTAGAATTGTCCAAAGTGTATATAAATATATTCTAGTGGACGAGTTCCAAGATGTGAATAAAGTCCAGTTTGAGGTTTTAAAATTAATTGCAGGGGAAAATAACAATATATTTGTAGTCGGCGATGAGGACCAAAGTATCTACGGATTTAGGGGTTCTAGACCTGATTTTTTATTAAAATTCAAAGAATACTTTAAAGATGCAAAAGAAGTTAGACTAGACATAAATTACAGATCAAAATCTGAAATAATATGCACAGCAAATAGATTAATAAATAAAAATCAAAATAGATATAACAAAGTAATAAAATGTGACAGAGAAGAAAAGGGAAGTGTCGAGTATTTAATTCCGAAAGATTCAGAAGATGAAGCAGTACAAATTGCAAAGGATATATTAGAAAGAGTGCAACAAGATTATGTTGAATACGATGATTTTGCTGTAATATATAGAACAAATCTTCAATCGAGAGCATTGGTAGATGTGTTTATGGATATGAGAATTCCGTTTGTAATTAGAGATGCTGTTGTCACAATATACGACCATTGGGCGGCGAAGGACATATTATCTTATCTTAGATTAGTATTAGACCCAGATTCAAACCAAGATTGGATAAGAATAATAAACAAACCATTTAGATATATATCTAGGGATAGTATAAATTCAGTAAAAGATGAAAAATACTTCTTAAATGCATTGATTACAAAGTGCAATTTACACCAAAAACAAGTAAAAACATTAACTGATTTAGAGATAGATTTAAGTTATCTTAAATCACTAGCACCGAAAAATGCTATTTCATATATAAGAAGTACGCTAGATTATGACAAATATATACTAGATTATTGTATGAATCGAAAAATAAAACCTAATGGGCTAATCGAGATACTAAACGAAGTCGAAAGTTCATCTTCAAACTTCGCCACAATTGGAGAGTATTTGAGCCATATCGAAAAGGTAAAAGAAGAATTACAAGAAAATCAGAAACATAAAGAAGTAAATGGTGTAATTTTTACAACTATGCATAGTGCAAAGGGGCTAGAGTTCGACAATGTGTATATAATCGGTGTTAATGATGGTACAATTCCACATGAAAAGTCATATGACATAGAAGATGAGGAAAAGGCCGATGAACAAATTGAAGAAGAAAGAAGGCTTATGTATGTTGCAATCACAAGAGCAAAAGATAGATTGTGCATAAGTTGTCCACAAAACAAATACGGAAAGAAAGTATCAAAATCTAGATTTATAGATGAAATAGAAGAACCATTAAACTCCGAATTAAAACAAGTAAGAGTTGGAAATAAGGTGTATCACAAGACATTTAAAGAAGGAAAAGTAATCGAAAAGAAAAATAATATGATAACTGTAAAATTTAAAAATTCTACAAAGACTTTGGATTATAAAATATGCTTAAAGAATAAAATTATTAGAATATTATAGGTATGTAGAGAATAAGATAAATAAAAATCAAAAAAATATTTCTAAATTTATGAAATTAATTGACAAAAATGGATAATATAACCTATAATTAGATTAATTTAATAAGTATAATTCAATGAAAAAGAAAGTAACATAAATACAAGTTACAGCGAGCTGAGTATGGTGTGAGTCAGCAACGGAGTTTATTGTGAAAAGAGCTTTGGAGAAGACTATCTGAAAATAGTAGGATAGTAGGTAGCCTGCCTTAAAGGTTTGAGTGGATAATTATTATTTTATAATTATCAAGAAGAGTGGTAACGCGGTAATTCGTCTCTTAGTTTTTAAACTAAGGGACTTTTTTATTATAAAAAACAAGGGGGATATAATAATGAAATTAAAAAAATTATTAGCTACAGGGTTAGCTGCAATCATGGTTATGGGCTTAGTTGGATGCAGTAGTTCAAAAGGCTCAAGTTCAAGTGCATCATCAGATGCTTCAAGTTCTGCTGCAAAAACTGAAAAATTACAACAAATCAAAGATGCTGGAGTATTAAAAGTAGGTACAAGTGCTGAATATTCTCCATATGAATTCCACAAAGTTGTAGATGGGGAAGACAAAATAGTAGGATTCGATGATTTCCTAGTTCAAGAAATAGCAAAAGATATGGGTGTTAAAGTTGAATACGAAGATATGGATTTTGATGGTTTACTAGGTGCCCTACAAGCTGATAAAGTAGACATAGTTTTAGCTGGTATGACTCCAGATGAAAAAAGAAAGAAAAGCGTGGACTTCTCTGACATATACTACACAAATAGCAATGTTTGTATAGTTGCAAAAGGTAAAGAAGACACTATAAAAAAATCTGAAGATTTAAAAGACTTAAAAGTTGGTGTTCAAAAAGGAACAACTCAAGCAGATTATGTTACTAATACATTAGGAATAAGTGATGCAACTCAATTAAAGAAAATACCAGATTTAATGTTAGAACTTCAAAATGGTAAAATAGACGTTATAGTTACTGGTAAAGCTGTTGCTGAAATAAACGTTAAAAAATACGATAATATAGCAATAGGAAATACAACAGTAGGTGATGAAGTAGCTGAAACTGCAGCTGCAGCAATTAAAAAATCAGGTAATGGTGTTGACAATACTTCATTCGTAAAATCTGTAAATGACACTATAAAAAGATTACAAGATAGTGGAGATATGGATAAATATATGCAAGATGCTTTAAAATTAGCTGAATAATAGACAATTATAAGTAGGAGATGTGATTATGGATTTTAGTGTATTAAATGGATACTATGGGGTACTTATGGAAGGTACTAAATATACAATTTTAGTATCATTAGTATCTTTAGTAGTCGGATTTGTACTTGGCTTATTAATTTGTCTAATGAAAATGTCAAATTTCAAAGTGCTAAAGCTTTTATCTAGTGCTTATGTGCAAATATTAAGAGGAACACCTTTATTTGTTCAAGTTTTTATTATTTATTTTGGTCTACCACAATTAGGTATAGACTTTCCTGATATAGGGCCTATATCATCTAAATTTATCGCTGGTGCATTTGCATTATCTATAAATTCAAGTGCATACATAGCAGAAATATTTAGATCAGGGATACAATCTGTTGATAAAGGTCAAATGGAAGCTAGTAGATCTTTAGGATTAGGATATGCAGATACTATGAGATTTGTAATAGTTCCACAAGCTATAAAAAATGTATTACCAGCATTAGCAAATGAATTTATAACATTAGTAAAAGAATCATCAGTTCTTTCTGTTATAGGTACTCAAGAAATAATGTTTAAAGCAGGTATAGTAGTTACAGCAGTATATAGACCGATGGAACCATATATAGCAGCTGCTGTTATATATCTTGTATTAACTACAATATTATCAAAACTAGTTGGTATACTTGAAAAGAAACTAGCTAAATCTAATTAATAAGGGAAAGTGATAAAATGATAAAAATAAGAAATTTACACAAATCATTTGGAGATTTAGAAGTATTAAAAGGCATAGATTTAGAAATAAAAAAAGGTGAAATTGTCACTATAGTTGGGCCAAGTGGTTCAGGGAAAAGTACTGTACTTAGATGTATGAACCTATTAGAAGTTCCAACTACAGGACAAATAATATTTGAAGGAACAGATATTACTGATAAAAAAGTTAATATTGATGAAGTTAGACAAAGAATAGGTATGGTATTCCAAAACTTTAATCTATTTCCTAACATGACTGTTTTAGACAATATTACTTTAGCTCCAATGAGATTAAAAAAATTAAGCAAAGAAGAAGCAAATAAAAAAGCAGAAGGCTTGCTAGATAGAGTAGGATTATTAGACAAAAAAGATTCTTATCCATCACAATTATCAGGTGGGCAAAAACAAAGAATCGCAATAGCAAGAGCATTAGCAATGGAACCAGACATGATGTTATTTGATGAACCAACATCTGCCCTTGACCCAGAGATGGTAAAAGAAGTTCTTGACGTTATAAAAGAACTTGCAGAAGAGGGAATGACAATGGCCATAGTAACTCATGAAATGGGATTTGCAAAAGAAGTAGCAGATAGACTTTTATTTGTAGATGGGGGAAAAATTATAGAAGATGATAAACCAGAAGTAGTTTTCGAACATCCCAAAAATGAAAGAGCTAGAGAATTCTTCTCAAAAATATTATAGTATAATAAAAGACCTCAGGCGAAAACCTAAGGTCTTTTTGTTTATAATAAAGTATTCTAAATTAATCTATAATAATTTTAACTTATAATGTATATATCTTAGCAATATACACCTTTTTCGAAGTAATCTTTTATTTCTTCTGAATCGTTAGTTTTACCTAATGCTAGCATAAGTTTTATTCTAGCTTTTTGACCTGGTAAATCTCCGCCGAATATACATCCGATATTTTTTAAATCACGTCCAGAACCTAAATATCCGTAAGAATCATAAACTCTACCAGTTAAACATCTTGAAACTAATACAACTTCTACGCCTTTTTCTCTTGCGTATTCAAGGCCTCTAAACATTTCTGGTGGTATATTTCCTCTACCCATACCTTCGATTACGATACCTTTGTATCCGTTGTCAGCAGCAAATCTTATTAAATCACCGTTCATATCAAGACCAGATTTGAATAAAGCTACTTTTGGTTCATATTTATCAGTATCTATAAAAGTCTTTTTAGAAGCATCTTTTAATAATAAAAGTTGGTTGCAATCTATTATACCTAAAGGACCGTGCGCTGGTGATTGGAAGGTATTTAAAGAAAGCGTGTCAGTTTTAGTAACTTCAGAAGCAAGAAGTATTTCGTTGTTCATAGCAACAAGAACACCCTTACCAACTGCAGAATCTGATATAGCTGTACAAACTGCTGCAGATAAGTTGCTAGAACCGTCATATCCAAGCTCAGAACTACTTCTCATAGCTCCAGTAACAACTATTGGTTTATCATTGTTTATAACTAAATCTAAGAAGTAAGCAGTTTCTTCTAAACTATCCGTACCATGAGTTACAACAACACCGCAGATCTCTTCTCTTTCTAAAAGATTATTTATATATTGTTTTAATTCCATTAACTTTTCAAAAGTCATATGTGGACTTGGTATTTCATCAAAATTATGTCCTTCTATTGTAGCAACTTTATTTATGTTAGTCGCTAAAGATAATATTTCTTCTCCAGATAAACTAGGTATAGCCGCTCCAAGTTCTGGATCTATAGTCATAGATATTGTTCCCCCTGTAAAAACAACAGCTACTTTTTTCTTAATTGACATAAATGCACCTCCGAGTGTCTCAAAAATAATTACATTTAATATTTTATAATATGTTTACAATTATGTACATATTTTATATTTTATATTTACATTTTGAAAGGGGATAATAAGCTATTTTTAAATTGTTTTTATATTTTTGCATAATAAAATTAGAGTTTATTATACTTTGAATTAAAAAAATAAAGTTAAAGTTAAAAATTCCGTAAAAAATAAAGTAGAGTAGACAAATCAAGGCTATATACTAATGAAAGTTAAGAATTTACTAAAAATTTTTATGATATTTCTTCTTAGAAAACAAAAAGGTACAAGTAATTTGTTTTACTTGTACCTCTATATCGATTTATAAGTATTATCTGCCAAATATGCAAGAACTTCTTTTAAATAACATAGAAGATCCAACTTTAATATATCCATATTTACCAGCACTATTTTTAACTTTTATATATTTTTTATTTCTATTTTGATATAATGCATAAATATAAACAGGTTGATTTTTCTTGATAGTAAAGGCTTTTTTAGTGCCTTTAGTTGAAGTATAAGCAGTTAAATAGTAACACACCTAATTTTTTTAATAAATTCATTTTCTATCCCTCGTTTTTAAAATTTTTTCTTATAAATAAATTTAAAAATTCACTAGCATTATGGAAGGCTTAGATAGCGTTCTAATGTTTCTGCATTTATAAATCCTTGCCATCCTCTAGAAAAATTAGGAGATGATATACCACCATGATAGAAATAGTATACAACGCCTTTATGTACAGTTTTATATCCTATTTCAGTATACCCATCTTGTGGATTCTTATTTAAATATTTTTTTATATAGGCTTTACTATACTGTTTTGATACTTTAACTTTACATCTATATTTTTTTGTTCCAACCTTAGCTGTAATAACAGCAGTTCCCTTTTTTTGACCTGTTACTTTACCTGTTTTAGAAACAGTAGCCACTGATTTATTACTTGAATACCAAGTAACCTTTTTTTTAGTATTTTTTACTTTTAATTGTGATGTTTGCTTTCTAAGTAATGTAATATTGGTCTTATTTAATTTTATACTAGCTGCATAAGAAGTATTACTAGATAAGCCAAAAGTAGTTAGCACTATTGTGAATGCTAAAAATAATGAAATGATTTTTTTATTAATTCCCCTCATTTATACCCTTTCTCCTTTTTTATTTTGTATAACATATCATATGATAGCATATTGAGAGTATAGTATCAACCAAATAGTGGAAAATGATATTGGATTATTTACATTTAAAAACAGAAAAAGGTACACAAACAAAGCTAATTTGATTATGTACCCTTTAGTATCTATATAAAAATATAAAGATTAAAATTATTTAAGTTCTTATCTCCACCATAAACAAGAATCTTCTTTAAATAGCATAGAAGAACGGACTTTTATATATCCATATTTACCAGCACTATTTTTAACTTTAATATATCGTTTATTTCCATTTTGATATAATGCATAGATATGAGTATAGCTGTCTTTTTTAATAGTAAAAGCCTTTTTAGTGCCTTTAGTTGAAGTATAAGCAGTTAAGTTTTTAGCAGCGATATATTTATTTTTTCTTACAACACTGTGAGTATTAGCAGTTAATTGATTAGATAGAGTATATCCATTTACCTTTACTTTATCAAAGCAAGAAAAACAACCGATAGCATGAGTAAATTTAGAATATCTTCCAAGTTCACTTTCAGCTAAACTAAGCATACCTGTATTAGGATTGTAGCTTGATACGGATGCATCATAGTAAAATTTATTTACTTTACAAGTATTATTTTTAAATTTTAGAATTCTTGTTGCACATTCACTATCTCCAGCCCATTCTAAAACTATTTCAGCGCTTTTATCTTTGTTATTGAAGTCATAAATTTTGACATTATAACTATAATAATCTGTATTATAATCAGAGATAAGAGTTGTTGTACAACTATTAACCTTTAATAAAAGTTTTCCTTTTGATTCGTAAACTTTTATTGTATCTTTGTCCTTGTCTCCATCGATATCATATTTGTAAGTAATGTTAGGTTTGATTACCTTTTTGCAAGATGTTGCTGCATAAGCATTTGAAGGTGAAATACCAAATGTGCTAACTGTTAACATTGCAGCAGCTAGAATTGAAACCCCTAGTTTTTTTAATAAATTCATTTCTACGACCCCCTGTAAATTTGTTATTTATATTAAATTTAGCATTATATTTTTATGTAATCAATGAATACAGAAAAACTGTAATTTTTTTGAAACTCGATATAAATGACTGTAAACTTTTTGAAACCTTAAAATGAGAGTTTTTATTGAAAAATATGATAAAATTGAAAATATGAAAAGTGATGTTTTTACAAATACTTATCAAAATAAATATTATTTAAAGTAAAATATTTTGAGAAATAAAAAAAAGAGCCAGGGGAAGCTCTTTTTTTAAGGGGTCAAACTGATTCCGTTTCAATTTAACAATAATAAATAATATAAAGTCTATTCTCAAAAGGGGTATTCGAATAGAAATATTAGTATGGCTATCTGGGGGATAACCTTAAATCTATAATAACAAAATTCGACACAAAAATCAAATGTTAATTTATGGTAATTATATACAGGGGGTTTGATGTAGCATTTTCAACGTTTATATATACAACTGATTTTAATAAATAGCAATATTAAAAATAAAATTAAATATAAATACAGAATATAGTTAATTTCAAAACTCTACTACAAAGGTATGGAATAAAAAATAATAATTTGTTTATAATCAAAAGAGAATATTTTTAAGGCTAAAACCTTAAAAATTGAAGGCTTTAATGGTATAATATATAAGTCATTCGTACGACTTAGATTTTTATACAAGCTTAATAAAAGAAATTATATAAATTTAAATAAATTATTAAAAAAGGACGGTGTAGTAATATGGAAATTTATTTAGATAATAGTGCAACGACTAAACCATACCAAGAAGTTGTCGATAAAATGGTTCTAGCTCTTACTACTCAATATGGAAATCCTTCATCTATATACAAAAAAGGTATAGAAGTTGAACGTGAAATAAAAGAAATCAGAAGAAATATTGCGAGAAGTTTAGGTGCTAAGGAAACTGAGATATATTTCACATCAGGTGGGACAGAGTGTAACAATACTATAATAAGAAGTGTTGCAAAATTAAATAAAAAAACTAAAAACCATATAATATCAACAGTTATAGAACATCCATCTGTTTTAAATACACTTAAAGATTTAGAAGCTGATGGGTTTGAAGTAACTTATTTACCAGTTGGCAAAGATGGAAAAATATCTTTAGAAGATTTAAAAAATGCAATAAAAAAAGAAACTATTTTAGTATCTGTTATGCATGTTAATAACGAAATCGGAACTATACAACCAATTGAAGAGATTGGAAAATACTTAAAATCACTAGATGAAAAAGTATATTTTCATGTAGATGGTGTACAATCTTATGCAAAAATCAAATTCAGACCATCAAGATATAACATAGATTTTATGAGTGTTAGTGGTCATAAATTACATGGTCCAAAGGGAATCGGATTTATGTATGTAAAAGAAAACAACAGAATTAAACCGCTTCTTACTGGTGGTGGACAAGAAATTGGAATAAGATCAGGAACTGAGAATGTACCTGGTATATATGGAATTGGTGAGGCTGTTAGAATATTAAATCAAGATTTAGAAGGAACTATAGACAAGATAAGAGGGCTTAGAGACCTTCTAAAAGAAGAGATATTAGCTAATATAGATAATGTTAAGATAAACTCACCAGAAGACGGTGTATGCCACGTTTTAAACGTATCATTCAGAGGTGTTAGAGGAGAGGTTCTTCTACATTATTTAGAACAAAAAGAAATCTACGTTTCTACAGGTTCTGCTTGTTCTTCTAAGAAAAAGGGAAGTCATGTATTAAACGCTATCGGATTAACTCCAGACGAGATTGAAGGAGCTATAAGATTTAGTTTAAGTGATTTAAATACAAAAGAAGAAATTATGAAAACTGTTGAAGTTTTAAAAGAATCTGTATCAGATTTAAGAATGATAATAGGCAGAAGAAGATAGTTCAAATAGACTAAATATAAGTTTTAGCAATAAATAAGATAAATAAAATGAAAAAATAGAGCAAAACTAAATAGTAACATAGAAAGAAAGGAGTATGCCAAGATATTTATTTTGGCAATATGAAAAAGTGTATAACGCGTTAATTGTAAAATACGGAGAAATAGGAATCAAAGGAAAAAACAGATATATATTCGAAAATAAATTAATAAAAAACATAAAAAATATGTTAAAACCATTAGGTAAATTCGATGTATACAAAGAATACGGAAGAGTTTACGTTGAACTTGGTGATTATGATTATGAAGAAGTAATGGAAGAAGTTAAAAAAGTATTCGGTATAGTTGGAGTTTGCCCAGTTATAAAATTAGACAGAAAATCAGATGATATCGAAGAAGCTTATCAATTATTACAAGAAACTGCATTAAAAGTTTTAGAAGAAAAAATAGAACAAGGATGCAAAAGTTTCAAAGTTGAAAGTAGAAGAGGGGATAAGTCATTCAGAATGACATCTCAAGAAATGAGTATAGATATCGGTGGATATTTATTAAGCAAAACTGAAGGTAAAATACCAGTTGAATTAAGAAATCCAGAAACTAAAATAAAATGTGAACTTAGAGAGCACAATGTAGTTGCTTATAGCGATACTGTGCCTGGTTATGGTGGCCTTCCAATAGGAACTAATGGTAAAGCTATGTCTTTATTATCAGGTGGTATAGACTCTCCTGTTGCATCTTGGATGGTTGCAAAAAGAGGGGTAGAAGTTGAATGTATACACTTCCACACATATCCATTCACAAGTGAAAAATCAATGGAAAAAGTAAGAGATTTAGCAAGAATATTAGCTAAATACTGTGGAAAAGTTAGACTTCATAAAGTTAACTTATTAGAAATACAAAAAGCTGTTGGTGTAAACTGTAAAGAAGAGGCTATGACAATAATCTCTAGACGTTTCATGATGAGAATAGCTGAAGAAGTTGGTAAACAAAGAAGATGTGACGCATTAGTTACTGGAGAAAGTATAGGACAAGTTGCATCACAAACAATACAAGGTCTTACTTGTACAAATGCTTCTGTAAGTATGCCAGTTTTCAGACCATTAATAGCAATGGACAAAACAGAAATAATAGACGTAGCTAAAACTATAGGTACATTTGAAACATCAATCATACCAGAAGAAGATTGTTGTTCAGTATTTGCACCAAAAAGACCAGTTACAAAACCTAAATTAGACAGAATAGAAGCTGATGAAGCATCTTTAGATGTAGAAGGTTTAATAGCAGATGCTATAGAAAAAATGGAAGTTGAGATCATAGAATTCTAAGGAGATGAGTTTATATGGTAGAGATTTTATCTGTGGGCTTGGGTGGATTTCTAGGAGCTATATCTAGATATATAATATCAATGCAAGCATCAAGACTCTTTACTGGACGAATACCTATAGGAACATTATGTGTAAACATTTTAGGGGGATTACTTATAGGATTGATTTTAGAGTTAAATTCAAGAACTAATGTAGTATCGCCTCAGATGAAATTATTTTTAACCACAGGACTTATGGGAGGTCTTACAACTTTCTCAACATTTAGTTATGAGACAGTAGGGCTTTTCTCTGATGGAAGCTATACAAGTGCAATGATAAATATAATTTTAAACGTTGTGCTAAGTTTAGTTGGTGTGATTATAGGTAAAAATATACTTGTTAATTTAATAGGATAATACAAAAGAGCAGGTGAGTAGAGGTTATAAATTCTACTACCTGCTTTTTAAATTATAATAAAAAAGAAGTCTTATTCAGACTTCCAAAGTATAAAAAATTATAAAGTTTAATAACTTTAAAAATATATAAGGGCATTTTTAAGACATATAAATATATGTCTAGAGTGAGCATTAAGTAATATAATGTCACTTATCTATAATAATATCCATATGGATACTATTTAGCAGCTTTATTGTTATGAACTTCTACACCAAATGATTCAACAATATCACTAGCACGTTTAATTTCTTCTGGAGTAGGTTCTTGTACGTCTTTAAGTTCGTATTCAAATCCCATGTTCTCCCATTTGTGAATTCCCATACCGTGATATGGTAAAAATTCAACACGATCAACGTTATTTAGAGTAGATACAAATTGACCTAATTTTTCTAAGTCTTTTTGATCATCTGTTATACCAGGGACAAGAACTTGTCTAATCCAAACCGGAATATTTCTTTCGTCTAAATGTTTTGCTAGTTTAAGTGCTTTTTCATTTCCAACACCAGTTAATTGTTTACATTTTTCATTATCTATATGTTTTATATCTAATAAAACAAGATCAGTGTAGTCTAATAATTTATCAACTTTCTCAATATCAACAAATCCTGCAGTATCAAGGCATGTATGTATACCTAATTCCTTGCATTTTGCGAATAATTCTGTAACAAATTCAGCTTGTAGAGTAGCCTCACCACCAGAAGCTGTTACGCCACCACCAGAGAACTGCATATAAGTTTGATATTTCATTATATCTTGTGCTAATTCATCAACAGTGTATTCTTTTCCGCAATTTGTTTTCCAAGTGTCTCTATTGTGGCAGTATTTGCATCTTAGAGGGCATCCTTGGAAGAATATTATATATCTTATACCTGGTCCATCTACTGTACCAAATGTTTCAATTGAGTGTACTCTACCTTTTAACATATTCAATCCTCCGTATAGAATGAGATTCTTCTGTATATAAATATAATTTTCTAAGATATTATTTATTATTCTATATAAATAATATGAGTAAAAGCAGAATTTCTAAATCCTATTGGAATATTGTATACATTAAGTACTATTATGAGATAATTATAAATCAATAAGTTAGAAATGTCCACCTAAAAAGAAATTTATATATATAAAACCCCAGAGAACTTCAAAATTCTCTGGGGTTTTGACATTATTTAAATTTAATTTTAACTATATTTTAATTAAATATTAAGCCATTTTACCATGGAAAGTTCTGTTTATAACGTCTAATTGTTGTTCTTTAGTTAATTTTATGAAGTTAACTGCATATCCTGAAACTCTTATAGTTAATTGAGGATATTTTTCTGGATGTTCCATTGCATCTTCTAAAGTTGATCTATCGAACACGTTTACGTTTAAGTGATGAGCGTTTTGTCCGAAGTATCCGTCCATCATTGATGATAAGTTTGTAATTCTTTCTTCTTTAGTTTTTCCAAGAGCACCTGGTACTATAGAGAAAGTATTTGATATACCATCTTGTGAATGTTCGTATGGTAATTTAGCTACTGATGATAATGAAGCTAATGCACCACTGTTATCTCTTCCGTGCATTGGGTTAGCACCTGGAGCAAATGGTTGTCCAGCTCTTCTTCCGTCTGGAGTGTTACCAGTTTTCTTACCGTAAACAACGTTTGAAGTTATAGTAAGAACTGATTGAGTATGATAAGAATTTCTATAAGTTTTATTTTTTCTTATTTTGTTCATCATAGACTCAACTAAGTAGCAAGCTATTTCATCAGCTCTATCATCGTTGTTTCCGTATTTTGGATAGTCTCCTTCTATTTCGAAGTCAACTGCTACGCCTTCTTCATTTCTTATAGTTTTAACTTTAGCGTATTTTATAGCTGATAAAGAGTCAGCACAAACTGAAAGACCAGCTATACCACAAGCCATAGTTCTAAATACATCTCTATCATGTAAAGCCATTTCTAAAGCTTCATATGAATATTTATCATGCATGTAGTGGATTATGTTTAATGTATTTACATATAAGTTAGCTAACCAATCAGTGAATGGTTCGAATCTAGCCATTACTTCATCGTAATCTAAGTATTCAGAAGTTATTGGTTCGAATCTTGGTCCTACTTGAGCACCTGATTTTTCATCAACCCCACCGTTTATAGCGTATAATAATGTTTTAGCTAAGTTAACTCTAGCTCCGAAGAATTGCATTTGTTTACCTATTTTCATTGCAGATACACAACAAGCTATTCCGTAGTCATCTCCCCAGTATGGTCTCATTAAGTCGTCGTTTTCATATTGAACTGAACTTGTATCTATTGATACTTGAGAACAGAAATCTTTGAATCCTTGTGGGAAGTGGTTAGACCAAAGTACTGTTAAGTTTGGTTCTGGTGATGGTCCAAGAGTGTAAAGAGTATTTAAAACCCTGAATGAGTTTTTAGTTACTAATGTTCTACCATCTATACCTTGTCCACCTATTGATTCTGTTACCCAAGTTGGGTCACCTGAGAATAAATCATTGTAATCTGGAGTTCTTAAGAATTTAACCATTCTTAATTTCATAACGAAGTGGTCCATTAATTCTTGAACTTCTTCTTCAGTTATTAATCCAGCTTTTAAATCTCTTTCGAAGTATATATCTAAGAAAGTAGAAGTTCTACCGATACTCATTGCAGCACCATTTTGATCTTTTATAGCTGCTAAGTAAGCGAAGTATAACCATTGTACAGCTTCTCTTGAGTTAGTAGCTGGTTTTGATATATCAAATCCGTAGCTTTCACCCATTCTTTTTAAAGCTTCTAAAGCTTTTATTTGATCAGATAATTCTTCTCTTAATCTTATTACATCTTCGTCCATGCAAGAAACTTCTAAAGAAAGTTTTTGTTGCATTTTATCTTCTATTAATCTATCAACACCGTATAAAGCAACTCTTCTGTAGTCACCTATTATTCTACCTCTACCGTAAGCATCTGGTAAACCAGTTATTATACCTGATTTTCTAGCTGCTCTCATTTCGCTTGTATAAGCATCGAAAACACCTTGGTTGTGAGTTTTTCTGTATTTAGTGAATATTTCACTTACTTGTGGATCACATTCGAATCCGTAAGCTTTACAAGAAGTCTCAACCATTCTTATACCACCTTCTGGCATTATAGCTCTTTTTAAAGGTGCATCAGTTTGTAAACCAACTATTGTTTCTAAATCTTTATCTATATAACCTGGAGCATAAGCATCTATAGCAGATACAGTTTTTGTATCAACGTCTAATGTTCCACCGTTTTCTCTTTCTTTTTTAAATAATTCTAAAACTTCGTCCCAAAGTTTTGTAGTATTTTCAGTAGCTCCTGCTAAGAATGAGCTATCTCCTTCATATGGAGTGTAGTTAGCTTGGATAAATCCTCTAACATCTATTTCTTTTGTCCATCTACCTTGTTTGAATCCTTGCCATGCGTTATTCATGTAAGCTTCCTCCTAAATGTCTTTGTATAGTTTGGATACTATTAATTGATTGTTATTATTTATTTTATAACTTGCAGGAATTAATATTCCTACTAAAACATATTAAAAAAATCTAGCTAGATATATTTCGTTTTTCTACGATTATAATACCATATATCCAGTATATTGTATACAAGAATTTAAAATAAAAAATATTTTATGTAAAGTATTTTCTATAGCATATATGAAATTATATTCATTTAAAAATTGTTGATAAGTATAATTTCTGTATATGTGTTTCAAAGATATCTACATCTTTAAGAGTCTGTAGAATGAAGTTTTTTTTATTTTAAATTTTGTTTTTTGTTTATATTTAATATTTACCCATTGATTTCGACTTTAAACACAAATAAAAATAAATTTTAAAATTTTAAAATGCAAATATCATTTAAGTTTAGTACAAACTCAATTACTTATACATTTTTTTATAATTTATGAATATTTATTATATATAGGAGGGATGAGGATGGTAATAGTAGTTGTTTTATTTGTAATAGGTTTTATTTTAATCTCAAAAGGTGCAGACTTTTTTATAAATGCGACTGTAGAGATTGGAAGAAAGACTAATATTTCTGAATTAATTTTAGGTGCGACTATAGTTAGTTTTGCCACAACATTGCCAGAATTAACAGTATCGTTATTTGCATCGATTGATAATCATGCAACTATGAGTTTAGGGAATGCAGTAGGTTCTATAATATGTAATACGGGTTTGATACTAGGAATGGTTATATTTATAAGTCCATTTAAAGCAGATAGAAAAACATTTGCATCAAAATCTATTATATTATTGTTGTCTATTATAGCACTTTTTATTTTAGGAGTAGATGGTTCAATTACTAGATTAGACGGATGTATATTATTGATGATTTTAGCTATATACATGTACACTAACTATAAAGGAATACTAAATGATACTAGCAAAAATTATCTTTATTATTGTATGACACAACAAAATGAAATGTCTGGTTTAAAAATAACAGTATCATTTTTATGTGGATTGATTATGATGATAATTGGTTCTAGATTGTTAGTTGATAATGGGGTAGAGATTGCGAGTTTTATAGGAATACCACAAGGAATAATAAGTTTAACAGTGATAGCGCTTGGAACTTCACTTCCAGAGTTGGTTTCATCTATTACAGCAGTTAGAAAGAAACACCATGAAATTTGTGTAGGTAATATTTTGGGAGCAAATATTTTAAATATAGTTTCTGTGATTGCTATTTCAGCTATGCCAAATTCAATACCTATACTTTCACAAAATATTAGAATTGATTATCCATTTATGGTGATTTTAGTTTTAACTTTAATAATTCCTACAATAATAAAGCATAAACTGTATAGACTTCAAGGATTAATAATGTTAGGAACATACATAACTTATTTGGCAATTCTTTATTATACATATATAATTTAATATTTACTTCAATATATAACTAGATTTTTTCCTAGTTATATATTTTTGTATTTATTTAAATTTATTAAAAAGTAAAGAAATCGTTTAAAAGTTATTAGTACATACAAGTATTGATTTTACACAAGTATAAATTGTTTTACTTTCGGAAAAAATAAGTTTGCATAATAGATGATTTAAATATATAATGGGATAGGTTAGGAATTATGAAAACGGAAAGGAAATAAACAATTAATATGAATATAACAAAATTTGAAGATTTACCAATTAGTGATGAGATAAAAAGATCAATTGCTGAAATAGGATTTGAAGAACCATCACCAATACAAGCTCAGTCAATACCTGTAATTTTATCAGGAAAAGACGTTATAGGACAAGCTCAAACAGGTACAGGAAAAACTGCGGCATTTAGTATACCTATACTTGAAAAAGTAGACCCAAACAATAAACATTTACAAGCAATCGTATTATGCCCTACAAGAGAACTTGCTATACAAGTTTCTAAGGAAATAAGAAAGCTTGGTAAGTTTAAGAGCGGAATTAAAACATTACCAGTTTACGGTGGTCAACCAATAGATAGACAAATAAAAGCATTAAAGAGTGGAGTACAAGTTGTAATAGGAACTCCAGGACGTGTAATAGATCATATAAACAGAAAAACTTTAAAATTAGATGATGTTAAAATGGTAGTGCTTGATGAAGCGGATGAAATGCTAGACATGGGATTCAGAGAAGATATCGAGTTAATATTAAACCAAACTCCAATAGAAAGACAAACTACTTTCTTCTCAGCTACAATGCCAAAAGAAATATTAGAATTAACTAAATTATACCAACATGAACCGGAAATAATAAAAGTAGTTAGAAAAGAACTTACAGTTCCAAATATAAAACAATTCTACATTGAAACTAGAAGAGCGAATAAATTAGAAGTATTATGTAGATTAATAGATGTATATAATCCAAAATTATCAGTTGTATTCTGTAATACAAAAAGAGGTTCTGATGAATTAGTAAGTGAACTTCAAGCTAGAGGATACTTTGCAGATGCATTACACGGTGACCTTAAACAAACTCAAAGAGATATCGTAATGGATAAATTTAGACAAGGTACAATAGATATATTAGTTGCTACAGATGTTGCTGCTAGAGGAATAGACGTAGATGACGTAGATATGGTATTTAACTATGATTTACCACAAGACGAAGAATACTATGTTCACAGAATAGGTAGAACTGGTCGTGCTGGTAGAGAGGGTGTATCTTTCAGTTTCGTATATGGAAAAGAAATGAGAAAAATGAGAGATATCGAAAGATATACTAAATGTAAATTAGTTAAACATGGTATACCAACTATAGCAGACGTTGAAGAAAAGAAAGTTGCTGCATTCTTTAAACAAGTTAAAGATACAGTAAATGAAAGCAATTTAGCAAAACAAATAAACTGGGTTGAAGCTCTATGTGAAGAACAAGAATTATCAACTTTAGAAGTTGCTGCTGCATTAGTTAAATTAGCTATGGGTGAAGAATTAAAAGAAGAAATAATAGAAGAACCATCTAGAAAAGAAGCTAGAAAATCTAAAAAAGCTAAAAAAGGTTCAACTGGTGCTGAACGTGGAATGGTTAGACTATTTATAAATGTTGGTAGAAAACAAAGAGTTCAAGCTAAAGATATAGTTGGTGCTATAGCTGGAGAAGCTGGAATATCTGGAAAATTAGTTGGAACAATAGATATATATGATAAATATACATTTGTTGAAGTTCCAAAAGCAAACGCTAAAAAAGTTTTAGAAAAATTAAAAAATGTTAAGATAAAAGGAAATAAAATTAACATAGAAAAAGCAAATAAAAAAAATAAATAAATTTTATACAATATAATTTAGTATAGATTTAAATAAAAACCACTTAAATATAAAGATTAGTATTTTATATTTAAGTGGTTTTTCTATTTTGTATACAAATTTTTTGAAAATAAAGGCTTAATTTGATTTTCGATTTAAAAATTATATATTTAATGCAAAATCTAAATAAAAAATAATTAATATGATTAAAATATTTAGTTTATCTGCTATACTTAAAATGAGATAAAAGTTAGAAATCAAATGGATTTGCCATTCCAGGGTTATTTTTAATGCAATTTTATAAGGTAACAAAAAGTTATTTAAAAGTAATGGATTAGAAGCAGGGTATATTGATTATCATAAAAATACATTACAAAGTACAATTTTTATATTTTGCGCTCCTCCACACATACGCAGATCACTTATTTGTGTATACTAGCTAAAACAGGAGGAAATTTATGAAAAATAATAGTGTTAAAAAATTAGTTGAGATTAGCTTATTAATAGCTTTAGAAGTTATTTTAACAAGATTTTGCTCAATAAATACAGCAACTTTAAGAATAGGCTTTGGATTTTTACCAATTGCTATAATAGCAATGATGTACGGTCCATTAAGTGCAGGGGTAGCATATGCTTTGGGAGACCTTTTAGGAATGATGATATTTCCAAATGGTTCGTATTTCCCAGGATTTACACTAACAGCATTTTTAACAGGAGTAATTTATGGCTTAGTATTATACAAAAAACCAAAAACTTGGCCAAGGATAATATTAGCAGCTTGTATAGTTTGTTTAGGAATGAATTTATGCTTAGATACAGTATGGCTTCATATATTAATGGGACAAGGATATTTAGCATTGTTACCACAACGTATATTTAAAGCAGTTGTTATGATACCAGTACAAACTGTACTTATAGGATTAGTTTGGAAAAACATTGTATTAAAAGTTGATAAATCATATGGTGTAATGCCTAATGCCTAAAAAATAAATATTTAGTGAGATTTAATATATAATATAAGTTTTCCGTAGCAGAAGTAGTCACTGCGAATTTAGATAGGGTAAATTGACTACAAAATAATTCATACCAATACCAATGGCTAGGGATGGAAGCAAATAGTCCATTATAATAATTAAATAACTAAATAATAATATACAGTGCCTGTAATTTTTTACAGGCACTTTCTATAATACATAGGAAATTATATACCTTTTAAATTTATACATGTATATAAATTCCAAAATAGGAAATAATGATGAATAGTATTTCTTTAGTTTTGTATTATAACTTCCATAGACATAATAAAACAAAACTAGTGCAATTTCTTTGAAGGAATCAATTTATAAAAAATCGAATTGATTATCAGTAAACTTCAAATGGGAGGAATGCAATATGATAAAATGTTATTTAGATGATAAGACATTGCTTGTACAATTTACAACAACAGAGCTAGATCATCATGTAGCAAATTATATAAGAGAAAATGTAGACGATATTATAATGAGAAAGAATATAAAAAATATTATATTCGATTTCCACAATATAAAATTTATGGACTCTTCAGGAATTGGTGTTATTATAGGCAGATATAAAAAAATCGCAAATGTACATGGAAATGTATCTGTAATAAATATGAATCCAAGGGTTGAGAGAGTTTTTAATTTATCAGGAATGGGAAAAATAATCAAAGTATGTGAATCATATGAAGATGCGATAAATTCTTAATAAGGGGGAACTATATTATGAACATTATGGAAGTAAAATTTTCTGCAAAATCAGAGAATGAGAGCCTTGCAAGAGTAATAGTTGCATCTTTTGCAGCTAAATTAGATCCAACTATAGATGAATTATCTGATATAAAAACAGCTGTATCTGAGGCTGTTACAAATGCAATTATTCACGGATATGAAGAAGACGAAACAAAGTTTGTACATATGAGATGTGAACTAATTGAAAACACAATAAAAGTAGTAGTTGAGGATTATGGTAAAGGAATAGAAGATATAGAAGAAGCAAAACAACCGATGTTTACATCAAAACCAGAATTAGAACGTTCTGGTATGGGATTTTCATTTATGGAAAGTTTTATGGATGATATGCAAGTGGCATCAATCGTAGGAGAAGGAACAAAGGTTATAATGACTAAAACAATTGAAGTACCTAAATAAATCTAACATAGAATTGAGGTTTGATTATGGGGATAACTGCTAAAAAAGAAGAAAAGAAGCATTTACTTAGCCATGAAGAAACTCTAGATTTGATACAAAAAGTACAAAATGGAGATGAAGAAGCTAAGGCTTTGCTTATATCTAGCAACCTCGGGTTAGTCAGAAGTGTAATAGGAAAATTTTCAAATATAGGATACGAAAGAGATGATTTATTTCAATTAGGTTCTATAGGTTTAATAAAAGCCATATATAAATTTGATCCTAGCTATAATGTAAAATTCTCTACATATGCTGTTCCTATGATATTAGGCGAAATAAAAAGATATTTAAGAGATGACGGAATGGTCAAAGTATCTCGTTCTTTAAAACAGCTTGCAATTAAAGTTAAGATGCAAGGAGAAATGCTAAGTAAAAAACTAGGTAGAGACCCTACAATAGAAGAATTGGCAGAATCAATAGGGGTAGAAAAAGAAGATGTAGTAATGGCAATAGAGTCTAATTTTTCTGTTGAATATTTACAAGGAGTTATTCATGAAGAAGAGGGCTCTCCAATATGCCTTATCGACAAAATATCTCAAAAAGGGGAGGAAGAAGAAGATAAGGTGGTAGATAATATACTACTTAAGGAAGTACTAGGAAAATTAGATAAAAGAGAGCGACAAATTATTATGCTTAGATATTTTGAAGATAAAACACAAAGTGAGATAGGAGAATTATTAAATATATCTCAAGTTCAAGTATCTAGAATAGAGAAAAAAGTTTTACACAAATTAAAGTCATATATAGAAATGTAGGATTTTACATAAAAATAATTTAGAGAAATACATTTAAGAAAAATCGATTCTTTTAAAAATTTATTAGAATAAAGATTTTTCAAAGATGTATTTTTTTTGCTTTTTTCCAAACAATAATAGAAATATTAACTATAAAAGGTTAGGAAAGGAGTAGCTTTATGCCAAATCAAAAAAATTCAAATAATCAACAAAATCAAGATAAAAAATATAAGGACTATGTAGAGCAAATAAGCCCAAAACCACCATATATAAAAAACTATATTATGGCATTTATAGTAGGCGGAATTATTTGTATGATAGGTCAAGGAATTAACGACTCATATATGAACTTTGCTGGACTAGATAAACAAACAGCAGCGACTTGTACATCAATAACATTAATTTTTATTGGGGCACTTTTAACAGGATTAGGAGTTTATGACTTAATTGGAAAAAGAGCTGGAGCTGGTTCAATAATTCCTATCACAGGATTTGCAAACTCTATAGTTTCTCCAGCTATGGAATTTAAACGAGAAGGATATGTACTTGGAGTTGGAGCAAATTTATTTAAAATTGCGGGGCCTGTTTTAGTTTATGGAATAGGGTCTTCTATTTTGTTTGGACTTGTTTACTACATAGTACAAATTATATTTAAGTAAGGAGAAGAGATAATGAGAAATAAGCGAATAGGAAAAAGAACTATGAAAATGCAAAATAGCCCGACTATTATCTCTACTGCATCAATAGTGGGGCCAAAAGAAGGAAAGGGACCATTAAAAGACAAGTTTGATGTGATTTTGCCAGACGATTTATATAGTGAGAAAACATGGGAATTGGCCGAAAGTAAAATGATTCAAACTGCACTAGAAACGGCAGTTCAAAAAGCGGAAAAACAACTAGACGATATAGAATTCTTATTTGGCGGAGATTTAATCAATCAAATATTCCCGGCATCATTTGCAGCAAGGGCATTAGGCATTCCATTTTGTGGAATATATGGTGCTTGTTCAACAATGGCACTTGGAATGTGTTTAAGTTCTATTGTAGTCGACGGCGGTTTTGCGGATTATGCTCTTAATGGAACATCAAGCCACTACTGCACAGCTGAAAGGCAATTTAGATTCCCATTAGAACTTGGAAACCAAAAGCCTATGACTGCACAATGGACAGTTACAGGTGCGGGAAGTGCGCTTATATCAAGTAGTGGAGAGGGTCCAAAGGTAAAATATATAACAATAGGAAAAGTTGTAGATAAAGGAATAGAAGATGGAAATAATATGGGAGCAGCTATGGCACCAGCAGCTGTAGATACTATATATTCTTATTTTGAAGATACAAAAGATGACCCAAAATCATTTGATTTAATTGCTACAGGAGATTTGGGCCAATTAGGTAAAAAAATTACAGCTGATTTATTGAGACAAAGAGGAATAGATATATTTGATGTTTATACAGATTGTGGATTAGAAATTTTTGATTTAGAGCAACAAGATGTTCACTGTGGAGGAAGTGGATGTGGATGTTCAGCTACAGTATTTGCATCTTATATCTATCCTAAATTAGTAAATAAAGAATTTAAAAAAGTAATGTTAGTGTCGACTGGGGCATTATTATCGCCAACAAGTACTCTTCAAAAACAAACAATACCATGTATTGCACATGCAGTAGTAATTGAAAGCGAGTAAATTAATAGTTTAATAAAATTATAGGATGTGAAAATATGATAATAAATTATTTAAAAGTATTTCTTGTAGGAGGAACAATTTGTTTAATCGCACAGATTTTGATGGACTACTTTAAACTTCAAACTCCTTATGTAATGGTCACTTATGTAACAACAGGTGTAATACTTACTTTTTTAGGAATTTACGATAAAATAGTAGATTTTGGGGCAGCAGGAGCAACAGTTCCGATTATTGGATTTGGATATTCACTTGGAAATGGAGTTATAGATGGAATTAAAAAAGATGGTTTTTTAGGAATATTAACTGGTGGAACAATAGCAACTGCAGGAGGAATTGCTGCAGCAATATTTTTTGGATATGTTATGGCAGTAATATTTACGCCAAAGGCAAAACCTTGATTTTTATATATAATAATAAATGCCATGGATTTTGAAATCCATGGCATTTTATTTTTAATTGAAATTTTATATTATTGTTCAGGTTGTAAAGCTTCAGTTGCATTGTTAGTGTCAGTAATGCCACCAACATTTGTTTCCCCATTATCTCCTGGAGTGGTATTATCTTGATTATCTCCACCACCGGTATTTCCGTTGTTACCATTATTATTCTCATCTTGATTTCCACCAGGAGTTTGATTATTATTGTTATTATTGTCGTTAGTGTTATCATCATTATTATTATCAGTATTGTCGTCAGGAGGATTATCTCCATCTCCAGCATTATCGTTAGTCGGTTCATCTTGAGTAGTTCCTGTATTACTTGGAGTAGGAACACTGTAAGAACTTGTTCTAGTTGGTGATGTTCCTTTAACAAATGCTGCATTTGAACCATAAGATGATAGACCACCATCTGTTAAGTTTATTTTGTAGAAGTTTATTCCTGATGGTTTTTCAAAATCTACAACTTCTAGGTTTTCATGTATAGGTTTCATTACATTAGCCCATAATTTTGCACTTGTTGAACTTGAACCTTCTACTGGTCTTAAATCAATTTTATTTCCATTAGAATCTTTACGTCCAACATCATCACCTATATATGTTGCACCAACATAGTATGGAGTATATCCAACAAACCATACACAATATTTATTATTAGTTGTACCAGTTTTACCAGCTACAGGCATTTTACCTATTGAAGCGTCAGAACCAGTACCTTCTGTAAGAACTGCTTTAAGCATATCTGTCATAACATATGCTACTTCTTCATCTACAACTCTGTGTTCTTGTGGAGTTGATTTAACGATTAATTCACCATTATATGTGCTAACTGTAGTAAATACAGTAGGTTCTATATAAACACCACCATTTGCTAAAGCACCATAAGCTGCAGACATTTCAAGTGGAGAAATACCATAAGCCATACCTCCTAATACTAGAGAAGGGAATGATCTATCTGTAGTGTTTGAACTATTTGTTTTACTGTCTACAACAGTTGTTATTCCGAAGTTTTTAAGATAATCCATCATTACATCTATACAATCTTGATAACTTTCTCCAAGATTTTCAGCAGTTTTTACAGCTACTGTATTTGAAGATTTTGCAAGACCTAGACGTAAACTCATATTTCCAACACCTGCAGTAGTTGTAGATGGATTCCATTTTCTATTTTCTTTAAATTTATATCCACCTCTTGCATCACTAAATACTGTGGATTGAGTCATTTCTAATGTATCAATTGCAGCAGTATAGATAGATAGTGGTTTTATTGTTGAACCAGGTTGAACAGGACTTGTAGCTCTGTTTAAAGTTCTTTTACCTTTTACATTTCTACCACCTATTAATGACTTAATTTGACCGTTGTGATAGTCAATTATAACCATAGCAGACTGTGGCTGAGTTACACCATTAGCATCAGTTATAGTAGATGGGAAATTGCTACTATTATTATATTGTGCTTCAAGTTCAGCTTGCATACTAGAATCTATAGTAGTTTGTATTTGAAGACCACCGTTATAATATAGGTTATTAGCTTCTTCTTGAGTATAACCTTGGTCTTTTAATGCATTTATAACTTCATCATATACATAATCTTCAACACTTGAAACAATTGTTTGTATATTTTTAGGAATTTCGATTTTAATATTGGCAGCATCTAAACATGCTTGATCATATTCACTTTGAGATATATAGCCGTATTGTTTCATTTTTCCAAGTACTGTTTTAGCTCTACCAACAGCATTTTCATTTAATACTGCCTTTCTTACAATCATAGTACCTTTCTTTAATTGGCTATATGTATCATAATCTGTTATTAATCCCCAAGAGTATAATTTATCTATCATATTTAACTCTACTTGAGTAGGGTCATCAAATCCATCATTTTCAGTATGTGAATAGAATAATAACTTATTTTCTAAATCTGATCTCTGTTCAGTACCGTCTAATTTAAGCTTTGTATAAGGTGAATATTTATATGGATTATTTGTAGCACCAACTAACATAGCTGCTTCAGGTAAAGTAAGCTTTTCTGCTGTTTTATTAAAGTATCCTTGTGCTGCTGCTTCAATTCCATAAAAACTATTACCTACATACATGTTATTTAGATAGGTAAGTAATATATCTTCTTTGCTTACTTTTTTACTCATTTCATAAGCATAGTAGATATCTTTTATTTTACGAGTTATAGTTTGTTCTTGAGATGTTAAAAGTAATTTTGAAACCTGCATAGGTATTGTACTACCACCTTGTCTGTTTCCAAGAAGATTTTCTTTAACAGATCTAGCTAGACCTCTTAAATCGACACCATTATGTTGGTAAAATCTTGAGTCTTCTATTGCGACAAGGGCATTTTTAACAGTTTTGTTATTTAACTTCTTAAGCGGAATTTTCTTATGTCCTGTTTCAGCCTCTGCTAATTTACTTCCATCTGTATAAAGTAATACTGTTTTATTGTTAGTTTTCGAATCTAATAAAGATTTAGTTACGACTTCAGTATTTCTTAAAGATGAAAAGACTAATGCAGAACCAACAGCAACAACTGTTACTAGCATAAATAAAATAAGCATACCAGCAATTTTGGTTTTACTTCTTTTTCTATGTTTTTTAGGTTTTGATGAAACTTTTTTATAATTATCTTTAGATGTATTTTTATTTACATCAGTATTAGAAGAGGTAACTTTTCTTCTTCTAATTTTATTTTTATCATCATTATTATTTTTGCTCATTATATACCTCCTTACTTAATGCATAATTATAACATATTTTATTTCCTTTTTATAGTTAATTAAAATTTGTAAGAATATGTAAACTTCTTTAAATTTAAATATCGGCAATAATCTATGTTATAATTATATCCTTTAAATACTAAGTTTAACAATAATAATTAGAGGAATGATATAGATTAAAAATAGTTGCAAACAAATATTTATTATATTTTTTACTGCTACAAAATAAATATGTATAGTGTGGACATGTTATGCATAATTGCGTTATAAAAATAATCCCTAAGCAATACTTAGAGATTATTTTTATTTAAGTTATTAGATTAAAGCATCCATTTTATATAGACACCATATCCTACTTTAGGATTATTTTCTAGAGCATGTGAAACTGCACCGATTATTTTTCCATTTTGTATAATTGGCGTTCCGCTCATTCCTTGCACAATTCCTCCAGTATCTCTTAATAAATCTTCATCTACAATTTTTATTTTAAAAGTTTTTGGAGATGGAGAAGTTTGATTTTCAATTTTTAATATTTCAATATCGTATTTTACACATTTATTTTGTTTATTTTGTAGTATTATTTGTGCATTTCCCAATTCAACCTCGTCTAAAGAAGCTACTTTGTATTTTTCTTCATTTGAAAAATCAATATTTTTAGTTATTCCTTTTATACCGTATTGAGTATTTGTATTAAAATTACCGATTAAATAATTTTTATTAGCATTAATACATCCGACATTACCTCGATACGATTTCTGAATATCTAAATTAGTAGTTGTAGAAATTTCACCTGCTTTAATAGGTATTTGCTTTGCATTTCCTATATTAATAGAATGTCCAACAGCACCAAATTCATTAGTTTGGGGATTAATATAAGTTAAAGTAGCAAAACCTGATATCGCATTGTTGAAATTTACTTTTTTTAATGGTTCTTTATAACATATTAAATTTTTAATATCATTTCCTCTTTTAATCTTGATTTTTAATTGATTGCTATTAGAAGAATAAAAGACATCTGCTAAGTTATTAAAACTTTTTATAGAATTTCCTTCAACTTCTAAAATTAAATCACCACATTTTAGAGGACATCCTTTAATTTCATTGCGAACAATTAGATTTTCTAGTTCACCATCAACCTGAATTACTTTCCCAATCGGAATTAAATACGTATCATTATTTTTTTCTAAAGAATATGCATAATTTACATTATTCATGAAAAAATATAGTAAAAAGGTAAAACAAATAAAAAGGAGCTTATTAAATCTTAAATTAAATTTTTTATTAAAATTTGGCAATGTTATAAACACCTTCTTTCTTTGATTTGGTTGGTGCTTAATATTATATTTTGCAGAAGTGATTTTTTAATGCTTGGAAATGAGATTCAACAAATCCGTAGATTGCATAAATAAACAAAGAATAAATGGGACATGTTGAAATAAGTAAAACAAAAAATAAAAAAGAAATAAAATTTAAGCGAACTTGATTTTATTTCTTTTTAATCTTTCTTTTTACTATTTTTTTTGAACGTCTTTTTAAATTGCTAGAATTAGAATATCCTCTACTTGAAGGTGTATTAGCAGGAATTGGAGGAACAAATGCATTTTCTGTCTCACCTTGTGTACATGAATTAAGATCACCGATTAATGCAAGTTGATCCGACAATGTAGCAAGAAACGTAGATAATATATCTATATCGGTATCTGATAATTCTTCAGCTAAAGCAATTGCCAAAGTAGATGATAATACAAAGTAATCAAATGCCGAAAAATAACACAACTTAGAATTTTGATTAGTTGAGTTATCATTTGTATTTTGATTATTATCATTATTGTTACTGTTATTGTTATTACTACTATCACAATTACAACTATTTTGATCATTATTTGTATTAGCATTTTGCGAAGTAGTATTAGACTTTGAGGTAGTAGAGTTATTACAATCTCCATTTGATGAAGAACTTCTAGCACTGCGTTTACTTTGGCTGATGTGTTTTCTTTTTTTTCGCTTCAAGGGTTATCACCTCTATAAATTTGTATGTATATAAATATATATATGAAAAAATATAGTTTTAAATGAAAATTAAAATATAAATAGTAAAATAAGAAACTTTTAAATAAAACACATAGGAAATAATAAAAAACATATTAACAAATTTTAAAATACATAGGAGGGCTTTTCTAAGTGAAGAAATACAAAATTTTAACCACTATTATAATGATAATCGGACTTATAATGATTTCTAGGGCAAGTGAAACTAAAAATTTAACAAAAGCAGTATCTAATTTAACATTTGCTCCAAAACAAGAAGCTACTGTTAAAGAACAACATACAATATGTATCGACCCAGGTCACCAAGCCAAGGGAAATTCACAAACAGAACAAGTAGGGCCGAATTCGGGCTCATATAAAGCAAAAGTATCCTCAGGAACTGCAGGGATTGCGACTAAAAAACCAGAATACGAGTTAAATTTAGAAGCATCTTTAAAACTAAAACATATATTAGAAAGTAGAGGATATAAAGTCTATATGACAAGAGAAAGTCATGATGTAGATATTAGTAATAAAGAAAGAGCTATATTTGCAAACGAAAAGAAAGTGGATATGGTAGTTAGAATTCATGCTGATGGTTCTGATAATACTGGAATAACAGGTGCATCTATTTTAATACCATCAAAAGATGGTCAATATACATCAGCTATATTTGAAGACAGTTCAAACTGTGCAAAATATGTAAATGAAAATATGCAAAATAACGGATTTAAAGTTAATGGAATATTTGAAAGAAGTGATTTAACAGGATTTAACTGGTCCCAAGTTCCAGTAGTATTACTAGAAATGGGATTTATGAGCAATTACACCGAAGACCAAAATATGTCTAGTCCACAATATCAAGAAAAGATGATGACGTGTGTGGCAGATGGATTAGATAATTATTTCAAAAATAAAAAATAAGGTGATATTATGACACAAATATTGGGGGAAAGCAGGAATAACAGTATTTTCGAAAAAACATTAAATGTGATAGGGCCAATTAAAAATAAATTTTCAAAGCCAGATTGCAAAGTTCATATATTTTTACAGGAAAATGCAATAAATAGTTTATGGTTTAATGGATACTATGAAGAATACGAAGTTTTTAATAGATATAGAAAAATAATAAATGAAGGGGTTGTATGGGCAGACCAAGATTTAAAGTGTTATGGCCATTTTTATAACGTATATACAAAAAAAGGGCTGCCAGGGACAAACGACAATGCCCTTACATTATCACAAGAATATTATAATTATGCTATAAATTATTTTTACGAAGGCGATATTTATAACTCAATGTTCTATCTGGGTGCAGTATGTCATTTGATTCAAGATATAACCGTTCCACAACACGCCACAGGAGATTTACTAAATAATCATATGCAATTCGAAAATTACGTTAAACTAAGATATTTAAAAATAAAGAGATTCAGAACTTACTCCGAGCCAATTTATTTTAATACTGTAGAAGAATATATAAAATTCAATTCTTACAATGCGATAAAAAATCAACATCTCCATAGATATATACAAAATGTAAATAACAGATTTTATTTAATAGCAGAAAAAGCATTGGAATTCTCACAAAGAACGACGGCAGGAATCCTAATTCTGTATTTTGAAAATACGTATATGCAAAATTAAAAAAATCAAATATAATAGTATAGATGTAAACAAATAAAATTTATAAGAGGTGGATAAATGCTAGTAGTAGAAAATGTTAGTCATGGTTTCGGAGCGAGAACAATACTAGAAAATGTATCTTTTAGACTTAAAAAGGGAGAACATATAGCCCTTGTAGGTGCTAATGGAGAGGGTAAATCTAGTTTCTTAAATATAATAACAAAAAAATTAATGCCGGATGCAGGTAATATAAAATGGTCATCAAGAGCAACAGTTGGTTATTTAGATCAGCATGCTGTTTTAGAAAAAGGAATGACAATAAGAGACGTATTAAGAGATGCGTTCAAAAACATGTTTGAGTTAGAACAAGAAATGTTAAAAATGTATGACCTAATGGGTGAAGCAGACGAAGAACAAATGAATAAACTTCTTGAAGAAACTGCTGAAATACAAACTATATTAGAAAACAGTGGATTCTATACAATAGATGCAAAAATCCAAGAGGTTGCTAATGGTTTAGGATTAGGGGAAATAGGTCTTGATAGAGACGTAACTGATTTAAGTGGAGGTCAAAGAACAAAAGTACTTCTTACTAAATTATTATTAGAAAGTCCAACAATATTAATCCTTGACGAGCCTACAAACCACTTAGATGAAGAGCATATAGTATGGCTTACAAGATATTTACAAGAATACGAAAACAGTTTCATTCTTGTATCACACGACACAGACTTTATAAACAATACATGTAATGTAATTTACCATATAGAAAATGCTGAGCTTACAAGATACAAAGGTAACTACGATGAATTTGTAAGACTTAGAGATATTAAGAAAAGACAAGAAGAAAGTGCTTACGAAAAACAATTAGAAGAAAGAAAGAAACTTGAAGATTTCGTAGCAAGAAACAAAGCCAGAGTTGCAACTAGAGGTATGGCAAACTCAAGACAAAAAATACTTGATAAGATGGAAATCTTAGAAAGACCAAAAGAAAAATTAAAACCAACATTTAATTTCAGAAATGCTAGAGCAGCAGCTAGAATAATATTCGAAACTAAAGATTTAGTATTAGGATACAATGAACCATTAACAAAACCATTAAACTTCCAATTAGAAAGAGGTCAAAAAATAGCTCTTAAAGGTATGAATGGTATAGGTAAATCAACACTTTTAAGAACTTTACTTGGAATGACAAAACCATTCGCTGGTGAAGTTGAACTAGGTGATTATTTAGAAGTTGGATATTTCGAACAAGAAAGTTCAATGGACAACTACAACACTGCTTTAGATGATGTATGGCAAGAGTACCCTGTATTAACTAACTACGAAGTTAGACAAGCACTTGCTAAATGTGGTCTTACTACTGAACATATAACAAGTCAAGTTAGAGTTTTAAGTGGGGGAGAAGCAGCCAAAGTTAGATTATGTAAATTAATGTTAAAAGACATAAACTTCTTAGTTCTTGACGAACCTACAAACCATTTAGATGTAGAAGCTAAAGATGAGCTTAAAAAAGCAATAAAAGAATTTAAAGGGACAGTTCTTTTAGTTTGCCATGAGCCAGAATTCTACAGCGATGTAGTTGATGATGTTTGGAATATAGAAGATTTCACTACAAAAATAGTTTAATAGTTAAATTAGAGGGGGCTTCCAATTGAAAAAATTCTTAAATGCCATTTTGGCTATATGTTTAGCTTTATTTGTAATAGGTTCTTCAGTTATTATAACGATGAATATAAAAAGTATCTATTACAACGATATAGACAAGCTAAATATAGAGTCTATGAGCAACTTATCAAAGGAAGACATAATAGAAAATTACGATTATTTAATTGATTATAATTTAAGTTGGAAAGCAGATGAATTTGAATTGCCATCTCTACCTTCATCACATAATGGAAAAATTCATTTTGAAGAAGTTAGAGATATATTTCAAAATGTAAAAATACTTACAATAATAACAGGAATTATTTCAATAATAGGTGGAATAATTCAAATTAGAAAAAAGGAATTCAAATTTTTAAGAAATTCGTCAATATTAATTATAGTAATGCCGGTTTTATTGGCTATTCCAATTGCAATAAACTTTAATGCGTGTTTTATAATGTTTCATAAAATAATGTTTAGCAATGATTACTGGATTTTTAATCCTGAAATAGATCCAGTCATAAATATGCTACCAGAAACATTTTTCATGCATATGGGTGTAGCAATTTTAGCAATTATGCTGATTTGTAGTATTGTATTACAATTGATATATAGAAAATTAAAAACGATAAATTATGACAATTTAAAATAAAAAATAAAATTACAAAAATTATAATATTGAAAGAATGCTGAATAAATGGTATTATGGATATATTGAAATAAGACTGAAATAAAAATGAGACGAAAAAATAGGAGTTAGTCAATATAAATTGGCTTAACTCCTATTTTTTTATCTATTTTTCTGTATCTAATTTTGTTATTTCAATAATTTCTTTAAACTTCCCAATTACATAGTCGTAATTTTTTCTTTGATGAGGAAGTGTGCAATTTTTACAATCCTTAATACCTTTTTCCGTATATTTAAAATTTCCACCACATTTATCTTTTAGGGCATATAGTGGACAGTAACAGAACAAGCAATTGAAATTTTCCGGGTCATTTGTTTTATGGCATGGAAAAAACTCACATTCAGTATGACTAAAAAATTTGTAATTCAATTTAATTATACCTCCAAAAATTTAGAATAATAGATAATTTTATTATACTATTTATATTATACTTATAGTATAGGATTATAAAAAATTATTAGGAGAAGGCTTATGAGGGATTTTAGGGAAGTTTCTACAATAGAGTTGTTTTATGATACAACTAAAAAACTTGAAAAGAGTACAAAAACGTATTATGAAATTAAGGATAGGAATGTAAGAAAAGTATCAGAGGAATTGCACAAAAGAATAAGTAAAGAAATAGAAGATGATTTTCGTATCCCGAGCAGAGAGGAAATGGATGAAATCATTATTTCAGACCTGAAGATGGAAGCCGAAGATGGAAATGCCGAAGCCCAATATGATTTAGCTTGTTATTATATGCCTTCAGAAGAAAATGATACAGGGGATATTTCAAAATCATTTATATTGTATAAAAAAGCAGCACAAAATGGTATCAAGGAAGCGCAATACAATTTAGCTTGCTTTTATGTACATGGAATAGGCATCGATAAAGATGAAGATGAAGCATTTATCTGGATTGAAAAATCGGCAAATCAGGGGTATATGAGAGCAAAATTTTGTTTAGCACTTTGTTACGAACATGGAATAGGGGTAGATAAGGATGAAAAAAAAGCGTATGAAATATTAAAATCACTTGAAAATGATAAAATCGATACTATTGTACAGTATTGTTTAGGAATATATTATGAAAAAGGAAAAGAAATAGAAAAAGATAAGAAGAAGGCATTTGAATTCTACAAAAATTGTGCAAATGCTGGTTATGATAAGGCACAGCTTAGAACGGCTATTTGTTATGAATATGGAATAGGTGTAAAACAGGATCATAAAAAAGCATTTAATCGATATAAAAAGGCAGTTGGAAATGGAAATAAAGATGCAAAATATCTTATGGGACGATGTTATGAATATGGAATAGGGACTAATGTTGATAGTAAAAAAGCATTTTCTATTTATAACGAATTATTACAAGTTGGCTACGAAGATGCAATGTATAGGTTGGCATATTTTTATGAGCATGGTATAGGAACAGATATAGATAAAGAAAAGGCTTTTAAACTATATAATAATTTAGCCCAAATGGGGTATGAAGATGCCATGTTTTATTTAACAGAGCATTATGAAGACAAAATGAAAAATAGCGATACAGAAGAATTTTATAATACGGAAGAAGTTGTTGCTGATTTAGATATAAATAATGAAGGTAGCGATGTTTTAGTATTAGAGGAGGTAAGTGATAATGAAGAAATTTATGCATATGAAGATTTTGAAGATGAATCATTACTTAGCAAGGATTTAGGAATAAATATATTTTTAGAACAAACAATATACAAACAAGTTAAAGATAATAACTTGGAGAGTGATTTGAAAAAACTAATAATAAAAATAGATAAATGCTTAACTTCAACAAATGGAGCCTTGAATTTTAAAAGTTTAGGGTTTAAGAAATACGAAGGTGTTGGGAATAACAAAATCTATGGTTTTGACTTTAATAATAAAGTAAATGACAGTGATAGAATAATAGCTTGTTTTGTAGATGATTATGCAAAGAAGAATGAATTTGACTTTGAAAGATATAATAATAGTCAAAACAAAGACAAGCAGGGCATTATATTATTTTCAATAACAAAGCATAATGACCAAGAAAGAGAAGCACAAAAAGTATCAAAAAGAATAAATAATAGTTTTTATGAACACAATCAATTCAAATATGTAAATGAAAAGAAAAGTAAAAACATAGAAATTATAAGTGTTGTAAATAAAAACACTCAAGAAAATAATATGACATTTAGATCTCTCGATTTTGACGATAAGCAAATCATATATCAAGAGGTATTGACAAAAGAACAGTCAGAACAAATACATACATTTATACAAAAATCAGAACCATTTATATTATCAGGAATAGCAGGAAGCGGAAAAACAATATCTACTGTTAAATTAATCCCAGATATGGTTGAAAAAATAAAAAATATGGGCTCAGATAGCAAAATTCTATATGTAACATTTTCAAACAACTTAAAACAATATGTAAAAGAAAAGGTAATAGAAAGCTATTATGAATTTAATGAGTATATAGATATTAAAACTTTTGAGGATATATGTACAGAGTTAAATTATAAATACAATAATAAAAAAATAGACAGATCTAGGATTATAACTCAAAATACATATAAGAAAAATTTCACTAAGTTTTTAAATTACTTACATCAAACATCTCGTGATGGAAATATTTTAAAATTTATTAAAAAGTATCAAAAAGAAAAAAATATTATCTACAGCGAGATATTTGGAATATTAAAAGGTTCTATGTATGTAGATTGGGATAGAGAAGAAAAAGACATAGTAAAATCAGAATATTACATAAATAATAGTAACAAAATAGTTGAGGATTATAAGATTTTTGCTGAAGAAGATAGAGAAATACTATATTCAATAACACAAAAATATAATCAATGGCTAGTTGAAAATGAATACTACGACATAAATGATATAGCATTCGAACTTCAAAGCTTGATAAAAGATAAAAACATAAATTATGAATATGTAGTAGTAGATGAGGTACAAGATTTTACAGAAGTACAAATCTATATGTTATTTTTATTGGCAAAAGAACAAGAGATTTATGGGAAAAACAAAACTAGAAAAATACTGTTAGCTGGGGACCCAAATCAGATAATAAATCCTACCTTCTTTAAAGTAGGAAGACTTAGAAAATTATTTTACTTACATGGATACAATTATGAGGATAAACGCCTTAATGAAAACTTCAGAAATTCTATTAATATAATGAAGATGAACAACATCGTAAATAAAATAATCAATGATAAACTTCCAGCAAGAAAAGAAGAAGACAGACAATATGAAATAACTAAAAATAATAAAACAGGAATTGTGGAGCAAGTTAAGGCAAGTGATGAAAATCTAAAAGTTATATTCACACAAATCAACGCATCTGCCAAAGTGGCACTTATAGTTTCTGATGATGAGAAGAAAGAATATTTAAAAGAAAAGTATGGATGCGAAAATGCCTTTACAATTTCAGAATTTAAAGGGAAAGAATTCGATAATATAATTGTCTACAATATACTATCTGATTATGCTGATATTTATGAAGAGGTTTATAAAAAGGAAAGTCTAAAAGAAGGACATTATAGTTATTACTTTAATAGATTTTATGTTTCGATAACAAGAGCTAATTATAACTTAGTTCTTATAGAAGAAAAAGAAACAGAAATTCTAAAAGAAATTAAGGAAAAACTAGGCGACAATTTAAGATATATAGAAAATATAGACACATTTAAGGATTTAAACTTAGGGGAATTAATTGGAGACAGTTCGGAACTATTCAACATAGGTATGAAATTCTTCTATGATGAAGAATATGCACAAGCTAAGAACTACTTTACTAGAAGTGTTGAACCAAATTCGAATAATTTAGCAAAAATATGTGATTTATTTGAACAAGAAGGAAAATACGATGAAAAGGGAGATGAATTATTCCATATAGGAGAATACAAACTTGCACAAACTTATTATGAAAAAGCATATAACTTTGAAAAATACGCAATTATGTATTTATATATGAATAATTTATCTTATGAAAAACAATTAAGAGAGTTTTACAAATGTTTAGATAAACAAGGAATAAATTTCAGCGATTTATTCGATAATTACGGATACAGATTTGATAAATTACATAATATCTTAAAAAATAAAATAAAGAAAACAAATAAATTGTCTTCAAATATTGGATTAAAAATAAAAAATGTAAATCAATTACTCGGGGATATAAATAAAAAGATGAATGGGAGATAGGTGAACGATATGGCGAATAAGGAACTTAATACAAAGGGGATAGTAGATTCAATAGATAATTTTAATAGAAATAGTGAGCAGATATGCGAAACTTTAAACGGTTTAGAGGGGAGTATAAATGAGTTTAACAAATCGATTACAAGGTTACAGTCATTAAAAGATATTGATTTGACCAAGAAGAAGATAGATGAACTAAGTACATATAAGCAGAAGGTAAATCACATGATAAAAGAGCTGCAGACAATAGAAGGCGATTTATCAAAAATGGACGAACTTATTGAAACTGTTTCAAAATTTGGGGGAGAAATACACTCTGTTATGAAAAATAGTAATACAATCAGTTTCAATACAATATCAAATAATGTAAGAGATTTAGATAAAAAGATAACTTCTTTTAATAAGAGAATTGACACATTTATTGAAAGAGAACTAATTAAAAAATTAGATGAACAATATGAAAATATAATGGAGCGTGTAAACACAGCATTAGAAAAACAACAAAAGATGATAGATTCAATAGATGAAAAAGTTGAACAAATTGGAACAGTTCAACCCAATATGCAAATATCACCTGAAAAATTAAAAATGATGAAAGAATCATCAAACACAGCTATGGAAGCAATTTTAGGTGGAAATCTAGAAGAGGTTATGTCCGACTTTATAGAAAATGTAATAGACACATATAGAGATACAGATTCAGCAAAAGAATCAATATATAAAGGATTTAGTTCAAATGTATTAAAACTTTTATCAGATGAAGGAGAAATAGAAGCTAGCTATGTATTAGGAGAAAGATATTATAAAGAAGGCAAAATAGATGAAGCTGTTGTTGAGTATGAAAAATTACTTGATGACGAAGATGAAAGATGCGTAGATAAGCTAATTAACATATATAAAGAAAAAGCAGCAGAAGGAAATCCACTATATCTAGAAAAACTAGGATTCGAATTATATAGAGGTAGATTAATTGAAAAAGATGTAGATAAAGCAATTGAATTACTAGAAAAAGCAGAGCATAACGGAAGTGTTAACAGCAAAAAATATTTAGAACTTATAAAATTAAAATAATAAGTATCTAAAATTTATGGAGGGGGTGAGGTTAAATCACCTCCCTTTTGTGATTTAAATTATAATATCAAAAAAATACATAAAAAAATGATAGTTTAATGATATAATTATTAAGAATATTTATCTAAAACATGTTATTTGCAGTAAAAAATAGAAAATTACATATATAAAAGAATGAAATCCTTTATAAAAGTCAAAATATATAATAAGGTAAAACATAGGCAAATAAATGAATTGACAACGATTAATGTAAAGAGGTGATTTTGTGGAAGAACAATTACAAGAAAAGGCCGTTTTAGTGGGCTTAAATATAACAACTAATGTAAAGAAAATCGACGATATTGATATAAATGAATCTATGGCAGAACTTAAAGAGCTAGTAAAAGCAGCTGGAGCAGAAGTTTTAGCATCTGTAATTCAAAATAAACCAGCTAGAGATGCAGCTTATTTCATAGGAAAAGGAAAAGTTGAAGAAATAAGAGATTACTGCCACATGCTTGGTGCAACTATGATCGTATTTAATGACGAATTATCAGGGGCACATATGAGAAATATAGAAGATGTTACTGGACTAAAAGTAATAGACAGAACAGCTTTAATATTAGACATATTCGCACAAAGAGCATTAAGTAAAGAAGGTAAATTACAAGTTGAGCTTGCTCAATTAAAATATAGATTACCAAGACTTTACGGAATGGGTGGACAAATGAGTAGAACTGGGGCTGGTATAGGTACTAGAGGTCCTGGGGAACAAAAACTTGAAGTAGATAAAAGACATATATTAAATAGAGCAGCAGACATACGAAAAGAACTTAGAGAAGTTAAACAAAATAGGGAAACTCAAAGAGTTCAGCGTCTAAAATCAAATATACCAATAGTTGCATTAGTTGGATACACAAATGCAGGAAAATCTACTTTATTAAACGAATTAATAAAGACACACAAAGATTATGAAACAGAAAAAGAAGTTTTCGTAAAGGACATGCTTTTCGCAACTCTTGATGTAACTTTAAGAAAAGCTACATTACCAAACAAAAGAGACTTTTTAGTAGTAGATACAGTTGGTTTCGTAAGTAAGTTACCACATGACTTAGTCGAAGCATTCAAAGCAACATTAGAAGAAGTTAAATACGCAGACTTAATACTACATGTTATAGATGCGACAAACAGCAGTTTCGAACTTCAAAAACAAACTACTGAATCTGTATTAAAAGAATTAGGTGCAGATGATAAGAAAACTATAATAGTTTACAACAAAATAGATAGATTAGAACTAGACATTTATCCAAGAAATAGAGAAGACAGAATTTATATTTCTGCTAAAAAGGGTATAAATATGGATATCCTTTTAAAAATGATAGAAAATGCTTTAATGGAAGACACTTATCAAGTTAAATTATTACTTCCATATGACAAAGGAAATATATTCAGTAGAATTAAAGAAAAATATAATGTAGATTCTTTCGAATATGTAGAAAATGGGACACAACTTGAGGTAAGTTTAGACGAAGAAGACTATAATGTATATAAAGAATATATAATAGAGGAATAAAAATGGATATAAGCTGGAACAATATCGACAACTTAGATGACTATTTTATTACATATCTTCTTTATACTGAATCAAAGACAGTGTCGCAAATTAGCAAAATTAGAAATATATCAGTTACAGAGGTAAATGATCATCTGATTAGAGCAAAATTAGATATAAAATCTGTAAATAAAGCAAAAGTAGAGTCTTCAAAAGACGTATTGGATAAATTTTTGGAATTGGGAAAAGATGCACGACTTGAATTTATAGATGAGTTAAGTCTTGATAAAGAAAAAGAACTAAATTTTAAAAGAGAATTATACAAAAGAATACTTAAAGAAAAAAATGCAGATGATTTAATTGTTTTAATTTGGGCAACTGGAGAGTTTAAGGATGATAGATTCTTAAAAATACTTCATCCTCTTACAAATCACAGACATTCAGATATAAGAAGGATAACTTATTCAGCTATAAGGAAAATATCTTCTCCAAAGAGCAAATTTGTTTTGGAAAAAGGATTATATGATTCAAATCCCCAAACTAGACAATACTGTGCTAAGGCTTTAGCAAAAGTGGGAGATGATAAGACTGTCGAGATTTTGCAAAGGCTTATAGAACACAAAAAACTCAATGAAAAAGAATATGTCATCAGGGCATATAACGAAGCAATTTTAGCTTTAAAATATTTAACGGCAGGGGGAGAGGCACTATGAAGACATATAAAACATTACATAGTTTTGGCTCAGATGAATATATCGTAGAGAAATCGACGTTTATAGGATCTGCAAAACCTATAAAATCTGAAGAAGAAGCTGTGGAATTTATAAACGAAATAAAGAAAAAGCACAAAGACGCTACTCATAATGTCTGGGCGTATACTGTTGGTGAAACAATGAATATCCAACGTTATAGCGATGATGGAGAACCACAAGGAACAGCAGGAATTCCAACATTAGAAGTTATAAAAAAAGAAGACTTAAGAGATGTAGTAGTTGTTGTAACTAGATATTTTGGAGGCATCAAACTAGGGGCAGGCGGACTTGTTAGAGCATATACAAAAGGAGCCAAAGTAGGTATTGAAGCCGCACAAATTATAGAGAAGGTAAAATATAAAGAAGTAGGTATAACTATAGACTACAATCAAATAGGCAAAGTCCAAAATGAAATAATGAACATGGGCTACACTATAAAGGACACTTTATATACGGATAAAGTTCAAATTATAGTTTATTCAAGAGAAGAAGACGTACAATCGCTTAAATCAAAAATGACAGATATAACAAGTGGGACTGCAGAGTTAAGCGAAAGTGAAAGTTTTTATTTATCTGAGAAAGACGGTCAAATTATTCTTTAGATAGTATTTCTTTAATAAATAAATTTATTGAAGGGGGAAGTCATAATGAAAAGTGAAAAAAACAAAATAACAAAACAGATAGGAATCTCTTTAGCTATAATAGGAATTTTATTCTTAGCTATAGTAACTTTAAATTTATCAAAAAATGAAGAGATAATAATATTCTGCTTTATGTATGGCTTTATGGTTTTTATGGTATTTAATCTATTTAAAATATCAAAAGCTGGGGATGTAGATATTACTAATACCATAAATACTTTAAATAAATTACAAGAGGATTTAGAAAGAAAAACTTTCATACAAGATATGTTAAATCATGCTAATATGGAGTTTGAAATAAATGAAAAAATGGCTTATGTAAATAAAATTATCGAAAAATATGATGACTGTGCCGATGGGTATTACTATCGTGGCGATTTCTATATAAAATTCGAGAAATTTTATTCGGCTATAAAAGATTTTGAAAAAGTTATTCAATTAGACAAAAACTATAAAGAAGCATATAGAGGAAAAGGTGTTTGTTATAGTAGATTAGGTGACAATGATTTAGCAATAAAAAATTATGAAAAAGCATTACAAATAGATCCAAATTATGAAGTGGCTTATTATAATCTGGGGGTATCTTATAGTAACCTAAAAAAATATGATAAAGCTATGGAAAGTTATAGAAAAGCATTGGAATTAGACGAAAATGATGTCAGTGCTTATTATAACAGAGGTAGAATTTTAGCGTATTTAGGAAGATACAAAGAAGCATTAAAAGACTTTACAAATGCTATAAATCTTGAAAAATACGATGAAAGATTATTATATGAAAGAGCGGGAATCTTCTATTTAATGAAAAGATATAAAGATGCTCTACTAGATTACAAAGCATTTGTAAACTTGGCTCCACATATGAAAGAAGGTTATTTGGGAATGGCTGATTGTTATTGCCAAATGAACCAAATGAACAATGCTATCGAATATTACAATAAATCTATAGAAATAGATCCAAATTATGAAGAAAGTTACTTTAATCGTTCAGTAGCTTACTTAAAACAAGATGATTTGCGAAAAGCTATAAAAGATTTAGACAAAGTTATTGGACTAAATCCTAAAAATGGAGAAGCATATTACAACAGAGCTCTTGCATATGGACGAATGGAAAATCACACAAAAGTAATTCGTGATTTCTCAAAAGCAATTAAAATGGGATATAAAGTAGGAAAATCTTATTGCAACAGAGGAAAAGAATATTCTCTAACAGGTAATTTTAAAAAAGCAAAAGACGACTACACTAGATCTATAGAACATGGTTATGATAGCTACATAGTTTATATGGGAAGAGGAGCAGCAAATTTAGATTTAGAAGAATATAACGAAGCGATACTTGATTTTAACAAGGCAATCGAATTAGATAATACTAAATTAGGAAACTATTATTATAGAGGACTTGCATATTACAATCTTAAACAATATAAAGAAGCGATAGATGATTTTTCTGTTGCGATAGAAGGTTGTCCATCAGACATAAGAGCTTATGAAAAACGAGGCGATGCATATTGTAGAATAGGAGATTATGATAATGCAATAAAAGATTTCTTTATGATAAGTAGATTAGAACAAAAAAGTTAGTATATAAGAATAAGCCTAGACTATGAGACTTAGTAGTTTAGGCTTATTTTTTTCCTTTATGCATATATCCTTTTTGTATTTCGAAGATGCCTATGATTAATAAAAATACACCAAAGAATTTTCTTAATAGTTCAGATGGCAAATATTCAGCTAATGTTGAGCCAAAAAATGCGCCGACTATACCGAATAAGACGATTGGAAGCACAAGGTCAAAATCAACGTTTTTCTTTTTTATATGTATTGCAAGGGCTACTATCGTCATTGGGATTGAGGATAGTAGGTTTGTACTTTGGGCGATTTTGGGGTCTATACTTGCGAATAGTATTAATGCGGGGATTAGAATTGTTCCGCCACCCATTCCCATTCCGCCTATTATTCCGGCAAAAAAGCCTATTATTCCAATTAACATAATTCCTCCTAATTAATAAAAAATCATTCTGATTGCAGAAATTATCATTACGATTCCAAAAGAAATTCTTAGAAATTTTCCCGTTACTTTGCTCAGTAATTTTGCTCCAATTATCCCGCCGATTATACTGCCGATAGCGGCTTGTATAGTTAATTTAATGTCGTAAGTTCCTCTTGATACGTATATTACAGAACTTGTTACTGTTAAAAAAATTATTATTGCTAAAGCTGTTGCGTGGGATTTGTGTTCTTCTACTTTTAGTATGTTGTTTAAAATAGGCACTAAAAGAGTCCCTCCACCGGAGCCAAAAAGTCCATTTACAAAACCAGTAAAAGCCCCAATTATAGAATTTTTAATATTAAATGGATTTTTCATATCTTCACCTACCTTGTATTATTATTTGTGATTTTGATAAAACTATGTATATATGTGAAAATAATAAATTAATTTTGAAATAAATGTGGTATTATAAGTATAGATTTTTATATGAAAGGGGAAAATTAAATGGAAATAAATCAAAAAATAGATAAGACAGTAGATTGGCTTAGAGAAAAAGTTAAAGAAGCTGGATGCAAAGGATTAGTTGTAGGAGTTTCTGGGGGTATAGATTCAGCGGTAGTTTGCTACCTTATTAAAAAAGCATTTCCTGAAAACTCAATAGGAGTAATTATGAGCATAAACAGCAATCCAAAAGACAGAGAAGATGCACTTAAAGTTATAAATGGATGTGGAATAGATTATATCGACTTAGATTTGACAGAACCACAAGAAATGATATTAAACTCTGTAACATCAGCACTTAAAGAAAAAGATTTATATAGTGAATCAGGATTTAGAGCAGCTGACTCTAACTTAAGAGCGAGAGTTAGAATGTGTTCTGTTTACACAGTTGCAAACAACTTAGGATACTTAGTTGTTGGAACAGATAATGCAGCAGAAATCCACACGGGATATTTCACAAAATACGGTGATGGTGGGGTTGATTTAGTTCCAATAGCAAACCTTACAAAAGCAGAAGTTTACGATTGGGCTAGGGCATTAGGAGTACACGAAGATGTAATAAACAGAGCGCCATCAGCAGGTTTATGGGAAGGCCAAACAGACGAAAATGAAATGGGAACAACATACAACATGATAGATAAGGTTGTATTAGGCAAAAGAGATGAAGTTCCTCAAAAGGACTTAGATATTATAGATAGATTACATAGAATCAGTGAACATAAAAGACACACTGCAGCAAAACCTCCAATATTCTAATTTACTAAATCGGAGTTTTATGCTAAAATTTACTGTGGCAATAGATTTTGACTAAATCTATAAATGAACGAAATTAAAGTTAAGGAGTGAAATTATGGGTCGTATAGGTAATATTATCAATAGAAAAGGTAAACAAGATGCTAAAAGAGCATCAGTATTCACTAAACATGCAAGAGCTATAACTGTTGCAGCTAAAGAAGGTGGAGCAGATCCAGAATACAATGCAGCTTTAAAAACTGCTATAGATAAAGCTAAAGCTGACAATATGCCAAATGACAACATCAAAAGAGCAATAGACAAAGGTGCTGGAGCTGGCGGTGGAGAAGATTACTTCTCAAACACTTACGAAGGATATGGACCAGGTGGTGTTGCTGTTATAGTTGAAACTTTAACTGATAACAAAAACAGAACTGCTGGTAACATAAGATATTACTTCGACAAAAACGGTGGTAACTTAGGAACTACTGGATGCGTTGGTTTCATGTTCGATAGAAAAGGACAAATATTAATAGCTGCTGAAAACGTAAGCGAAGAACAATTAATGGACGACGCTTTAGAAGCTGGAGCAGATGACATAATAACAGAAGAAGATGGATTCGAAGTTGTAACAGCTCCAGAAGATTTCAACGCAGTTAGAGATGCATTAGTTGAAAAAGGATATGAATTCGTATCTGCTGATATAAAATTAATACCACAAACTACTACAGTTTTAGATAACGAAGGTCAAGTAAAATCTATGGAAAAATTAATAGACTTACTTGAAGAAGATGACGACGTTCAAAACGTGTACCATAACTGGGAAATAACTGAATAGTTATTTGTTTAGGGTATAACTATTTATAATTTTATAGTATTATGTAAAATACCTTTGACTAAAATATATTAAATTTTATATATTAGTTAGAGGTATTTTTATAATTAACAATTTAATGATTAAAAATTATAATATATATTAGGAGTAATATGAAAGAATATAAACAAATTATAAAAAAATTAAAGACTGATGAAGATAAAATATACTTTATTCATTATTCATGTCAAAGTTTAAGTGATAATAATGAAGGATATTCTCCTAGAATTACAAGTATTGCAGTTCTACATAAAAAAAGTTATCAAATGTTTAGTTTTTCTATTCATTTAATTGCTGAAAAATTGAATATAAATAGAGATGAAATATTTGATCGATATGAGGAAATCGAAAGGGAAATGTTATCGGAATTTTTTGACTTTGTTGGGCAAAGAATAGATAACTCTATTTGGATACATTGGAATATGTCTAATATTAACTATGGATTTGAAGCTTTAGAACACAGATATACAATACTAACAAATGAAGAGAGTAAGCATATTAATGAAAATAACAAGTATAATTTATCTAGAATTTTAAAAAAGAAATTTGGAAATGATTATGTAAAAGATCCAAAAATGAAAAGTCTTATGCAGTTAAATGGGGGATTACATAGAGATTTTTTAAATGGACAAGAAGAAGTCTCTGCTTTTAAAGCAAAAGAATTCTTAAAGCTACATAAGTCTACTATGTGTAAGGTTTATTTTTTTAATGAAGTTTATGAAAATTTGATCAAAAATAAACTTAGAACAGATAAAAATGGATTTAAGTACAAAGTATCTACTTTATCTCAAAATCCCATTGTACAGATTATATCGATTATTGGAGCAGTTGCAACAGTGTTAGGTTTAATTTTTTAAAAATAAATGTAACCTTTTTAGAATTTATACTAATTCAAAATTTAAGAATGATATCATAGAATAAGGTTAATTTTATACTGTGTATAGTAAATATAAATACTGTTAAAGTTTATTTATTATCTTATTTCTTGTTTTATTAAGAACTTTAATCTATATGAATATATTGATACACCCAATAAAAAACTATTTACTACAATATTAAACAAACTATGATTATACTAAAAAGTCACCTTTCTTATGTAAACCTAGATGTTTAGGATATAAATGTAATAAAGAAAGGTGATTTTAGTGAACTAAAATTCACGGTTTTCATCATATGATATGCTTATATATATACTATATTATCTTCATAATTAAATATAAATGAAAAATAATGCATAATCAATATCGATAAGACATATGACATGATATTAGATTGATAAATTTAACACCTATGTATTCGAAATAAAATCTAAAGCAATATAAGACAACTTCAATTTAATAATATAATTCAAATCCTCAAAATCAATACAATACTCATCTCTAATCTTACTCAAACGATATTTCAAAGTATTATAATGAACATGCAGTTCATCGGCAGTCTTTTTGATATTACCGTTATTATCAACAAACAACTTCATCATTTCAAGATATTCTTTGGATGCCGAGTTTATAAATTCTTTAAAGTTCAAGTCGATAATATTATCCGTATTTTCATTTATCAAAAACTCATAGACCAAGTCTGTTAGCATAAAATCGGAGTAATAATTGATACGATTTTTATCTGCTGATATAGTAGAGTAATCAAGTGCTTTTAGTGTTTGCTTATATGCTATTTTTATATCGTGCAAGTTGAAGAATATATCACTAATTCCAACTGATAGATTATATTTTTCACATATGTCTAAAAAATATTTAGAGTATATTTTAAACTTGTTAGGGTTATCATCTCTTGTGATATATAGTATGTATATCTGATTTTTATATATAAATACAAATTGGTTGAAAAATACGGATTTTATCAAGTCATAAAGTTCTTTTAATTTTTCTATTGTTATTTCTTCTTTTGAGCAATTAATATTTAGTAAAAAGAAGTTTGAATAGACTTCTAGATTTAATATTTCACATGTTTTTTCAAGAAAGTGAGGTTGTGTGTTATTGCATGATAATAAATAATAAAAAATCGAGTCTATCTGAGTATTTTCACAATAAGTAAAACGAGGGTCGTTTATTATTGAAGGGGCTAGTATTTTGCCCAAAATGTTTAGTACACGCATGTCTTCTTTAGTAAATGGTTTATTTGCCTCCAAGACATAGATATACGCTACATTGAAATTATTTATTTTTATTGGACATGTAAGAACTCTATGGTCCATTACGTCCAAATAGTCTATAATATGTGAATCACTTTCTGTTGATAGAGGTTGTACAAATTTAATATTGTAATAAATTTTCTCTAAATAATTTGGATCAGGATAGCCATATTTTATATATTCTTCCCAAATTGTATCATTTATATCAAAATCATCACCACTATGACAACAAAGGTAATTTGCAGAGTTAGTTATTATTATTGGATTTTGTAGATAGTGATGAATTGTTTTGATAATATCGTCTATATTTTGATTTTGTGATAATGCATCCATAATACTGTTGGAAGATGCGATTATATCAGCATTTACGTTTATGATATCCTGCAAATCTTCTAATAATTTATATAGACTTATTTTATCTTTTTCTAGTATTAAAATATTACAGTTTTTAAGTTGAAATAAATCGTATTTTATATTTATATCTACTATTATCAAGAAGTTTATGATTTTATCACTCTTAAAATCTTTTGGGAAGTTGGATAATTTACATATATAAAGACTGTAGGAGTTAAGGTTGTCAAAATCATCTTCTATATAATAGTAATTTGAAATATTTATATTTTTTCTGATTATAACTATTGGATTTTTTGACGATAGTTTTGTTGATATTTCATTAAATGTTGCTGACATATGAATCCTCCTTTCAATTTAGTCCAAGATCTAATTTATATCCTTCTGAAATTTCTAATGCAACTATTGCAAGTCTTAGTTTTATTAATGAATCAGAGTTTTTTAAATCTATGAAGTATTTAGTTTTTAATTTTTCGATTCGATATTTTAATGTATTATAGTGAATGCCAAGCTTTTCTGCTATTAAGTTTAGGTTTTCGTTGTAATCTAGATAGTATTTAACTGTGGTTATTAAATTTGTATTATTATCAGCTAGAAGTTTTAAAATCGTTGAATCTAAGATATAATGAAGCTTTTTTTTCACTACAAAATCATACATTAAGTCGTGTAAAACAAAATCATCATAAAAATTTATAAAAGGTTTTTCACCATCTGTAAAATCAAGATGATTTGCGAAATTGATAGCAGATAGTGATTCAAAATAGGCATTTCTTATACCGGAGATACCGTCAAATAACTTGCTGACTCCGACTGATAATGTGTAGTTTTGTATAAATTCAAGAAATTCTTTGTATTCTTTGCCTTTACTAAAATAATCAAAAGAATTTTTATTATTATAAAGAACTATAATATTTTGCTCAAATATAAATACATAATGTTTTTCAAATATACCTTGCACCATTTGTTTTACATAGTTTATTTTTGATTTCGAATTTATATTATCCAAATCGCATAAACAAAGCAGATACATATTTGAATCTAAATTAAATTTAAAATTAGATAATTTCTTTCTTATAAGCAACATATTTGGTTTTGGATTATTTAGTAAGTCGCTAAAAACAGAGTCGAGTTTTGATGTTTCTAAATTTAGAAATTTTTTATCACAAACTATAAGTGGATACATCATCTTAGCCAAAGTTTTTAATATATGGATATCGCTTTGAGTAATTTTTCTATTAACTTCTAATACGCATATACGACCGATAGAGAAATCAATATGTTTTATTGGGATTGCAATTTCTCTATGGTTCATAATACCTTCAAAGAAAGTAACTATATGATTGTAGCTTGATTCGGCCATAAGGCGATTTTCTCTGCTTTTATTGTATTTTAATGAATATTCAGGATGAGGACGATTGTTTTTTATCTGAAATTCCCAAACTGGTTCATCTAAAACTGTTTTTCCAAGCTCGAAATAACATGTTTCATATTTTGAATTTAGTACCATTATCGGATTATTTAAATATTCAAAAGCTATGGAAATCATATTGCTAATAGACAAATCATCTTTAATACTAAAGAATAGTTTTTCCTTAAAAGACGAAAGGGCATCATCAAAGTTTAGCAAGCTTTGAATTATTTTTATAATATCAAAAATAGAGATAGAATCTTCTTTCAATATAATATAATTGCATCTATTTAAATAAGGTAAATCTTGTGGTTCGCCTATTATTAAAAAATTTATTTTATTGTAATTAAAAATTTCTTTTGGAAGCTTGTTAGCCCTAAAAATATATAGACAGTAAGGGCTATAATTTTGTAGATTTTTAGTTGAAAATTTAAAATTTACTATCTCAGTATTAAATGATATTTTGTAGCTTGAAGTAAATTGAGAAAACTTGTCTAATATTTCATTCATATTAATATACATTTTGACCTCCTTTAGAAAAAATAATAAAATTAAAGGCTTATAACCTATATTATAGAAGATTCAAACAAATAATTGGTAAAAAATGTAGATTTGTTAGAAAATAATATAAGAATTTTATAAAAATATACAAAAAAACTTTATACAAAAATTATAAAAAAATATAAAAAATTCAGATTTTCTCACATTGAAAATAGGCATGATAAAATCCTATACTTAAAATATAAACAAAAGCAAAACAAATAGACAAAAGGAAATCGTTAACAAAAGTAATTTTAAAAAATATGTTTATTATACGTTAGGGGGAAATGATATGTCTAAAATTCAAGAAGTAGCAACAGCAGTAGAAAGAGGAAAATCTAAAAAAGTAGCAGGTTTAGTTCAAGAAGCTCTAGATTCAGGAGCAACTGCACCAGAAATATTAAATGCAATGATAGATTCAATGACAGTAGTAGGTGATAAATTTACAAAAAATGAAATATTCGTACCAGAAATGTTAGTAGCAGCACGTGCAATGCAAAAAGGTGTTGAAGTTTTAAAACCATTATTAGTTGGAGATAATGCAGTTTCAGCAGGAAAAATGATAATGGGAACAGTTGCAGGTGACTTACATGATATAGGTAAAAACTTAGTTATAATGATGCTTGAAAGTGCTGGATTTGAAGTTATCGACTTAGGTGTTGATGTGCCAGCAGAAAAATTTATAGAAGCTTTAGAAGAAAATCCAGATGTAAAAATAGTAGGAGCATCAGCACTTTTAACAACTACTATGGAAGCATTAAAAGATACAGTAAAAGCGCTTAATGAATATCCAGGCAGAGACAAAATAAAAGTTATGGTTGGTGGAGCTCCAATAACACAAGAATTTGCAGATGAAATAGGAGCAGATGCTTATACAGAAGATGCAGCGAGTGCAGCTCAAGTAGCTAAAAAATTAGCAACTTCAGTAAGTGTAACAGCTTAAGATTAGAAAAAGTTTTAGTGCAAGGGTGGATATTAAATAAAAAATAAAAATGAGGATTCTTTATGAAAAAAATAAATAATAAAATAAAATCGTTTTGGGGAATAAGCGAAGTGGGATTTTCATTTATGAGTACAGTTGAGACAACATTCTTTGTAATATTCTTAACAGATGTGGCGCAACTACCACTAGCGTTAGTTGCAGCGATAACATCTGTAGCAGGCATAGCAGATGCTATAACAGCTATGTTAGCAGGGGTAATAATAGATAAGGTTAATTTCAAAAATGGAAAATATAGACCTTGGTTGATATATTGCCCACCGTTTGTAGTAGCATTTTTCATATTAATGTTTACTAAGATTGGTTCTGATCCAATGGCTGCATTGCTTTGTGGTTTGGGATATGTTTTAAGTCATGGAATTTGGAATATATGTTGGACAGCAAACAGAACCTTAGTTGGTGAACTTACTGATGATCCAGAAGAAAGAGCATTTCTTTCAGGTAGAATATCAGCTGGTTCAAGTGCAGGAAAAATACTTGCTTCATATCTTGTACCAGTATTAAATATATTCTTCTTAGGAATATTCGCAAGTTCAACAGGTGTTATTGGTTATACAATGACAGCTTTAATAGCATCAGTTACTTTTACAGTATGTTATCTAATACATTTTGCTATTACTAAAGGTTATGATGAACCAAAAGAAGTATCACACGATAGTTCAAAACATGCAAAATCAATTTCATTCAAAGATATGGGCAAAAGTATTGCATCAAACCCACAATTATTATTAGTTTTAATTTTCGACTTTTTAAAACTAATTGGATATTATACTTTGATGGCGACTGTTGCATATTATGCTAAAGTTGTTCTTCAAGATGAAGCAGCAATGTCAATTATATTAGTAGTATTCAATGTAGGGGCATTAGTTGGTTCACTTATATCAAAAAATGTGGTTGCAAAACTTGGAAGCAAGATGACAAATATCGTAGGTGTTTTAGGATTTGCGGTTTGCCTAGTAGCTATATATGTTATGCCAGCAAATATGATGATAGTAACTGTGCTTTTAGGTATAGCACAAATATTCTTTGGAATATCTTATGGAAATACAACAAGTTTATATTCAAATTGCGGAACATATAGCGAATATAAAACAGGTAAAAATACTAAAGCAGTTATAATGTCTTTTAGTTCTTTAGCTATAAAAATATCAATTGCAGTTAGAGGTGTTGTTATAACAAGTGTATTATCAGCAATTAGATATCATGCTAATGCGGCGATTACAAGTTCAACAGTTAGCGGAATAAAAATGTTATGCCTTGTAGTGCCGATTATATTCTTAGTTGCATCGGTAATTCCGTTACTAGGATACAAAATAAAAGACAGTGATATAGCTGTAATGGAAAGAGAATTGCAAGAAAAAGCAAAAGTAAATTAATAATAAGAATAGAAATATACAACATTTTGAGAAAAAGATAAGGTAAATAAAATAAATTTTTAAATTGGGAGGCAAAAAGATGAGCGATTATTCTTTTAAAATAGAGGAAATACAAAATCCAACAATAGACCCAGCAGTACCAAATCCATATGGAGCAAAATCATTTGAAACTGTAAAATATCATACACCAATTACACCAAAAGAAAATGTACTTAGATTATATAGAGGTGAAAAACCACTTTGGATGCCATCATATTATTTCGATATAAACTTTATACAACCATTAGTAATGCCAGATGCTATGGCTAGATGTAAAGGTGGACTTGACTGGTTTGGAATCGAATGGGAATATGAACCAAAGACAAATGCAGCAATGGTTAAACCAGGAACAAGAAGATTAGATGATATAACAAATTGGGAAAGCTTAGTATTCCCTGATTTATCAGCTATAGATTGGCAAAAAGATTACGAAGAAAATTATGCAAAAGTAATTGATCCAGATAAGGCAACAATATTTACAATAGTAAACGGATTGTTTGAAAGAACAGCAGATTTAACAAGTTTTGAAGATACTTTCTGCTACTTATTAGAAGAGGAAGAAGCACTAGAAGCATTCTATACTAAATTAACAGATTTCCATATAGAATTAATGAAAATTGCAAAAGAAGTATACCATGCTGATATAATAACTTTCCACGATGATATGGGAACTCAAAGAAGTTCATTCTTCTCACCAACTACTTTTGAAGAAGTTATGTTACCACATTATAAGAGAATGAACGACGCAGCTCATGAAATGGGTCTTTATGTAAACTTCCATTCTTGTGGATGTGTTGGAAATCAAATCGAAAACTTTATAGCAGCTGGATTTGATTCTTGGGAAGGTCAAGATGCTTGCAATGATAAGGTTGGAATATTAGAAAAATACGCAGATAAACTAGCTCAAGTAAGTTCTTTCTCACCAGACCCAGATGGAAAATTAAGTGATGAAGAATATGTACAAGCAGTTAAAGATAGAGTTCATGACTATGGTAAAGAAGGAAGATATATAGCTTGGTATCGTGAAAATAATCCAGAACGTAGAGAAAAAGGATATGAAACAATGTACACAGAATCTCGTAAATTCTATTGTGACTAATCTAATATAAATTAAGACAGAAAAATTAGTATGGATGGAGGATAAAAAATGATTATTATAGGTGAAAAAATCAACGGTTCTATTCCAGTAGTAGCAGAAGCGATAAAAAATAGAGATGCAGAATTTATAAAAAATAGAGCAAAAATACAAGCTGAAAGTGGTGCAACATATATCGACTGTTGTGCATCAGTTCCAGAAGCTGAGGAAGTTGAAACATTAAAATGGATGATAGAACAAATTCAAGAAGTTACAGATTTACCAATAGCAGTAGACAGCCCAAGTGCTGATGTAATATTAGAAGCTTATAAATTCTGTAATAAGCCAGGAATTATCAACTCTGTTTCAATGGAAGGGGATAAAATAGATAAAATATTCCCAGCAATAGCAGATACAGATTGGCAAGTAATAGCTTTACTTTCAGATGATACAGGAATACCACAAACAGCAGAAGATAGATTAAGAGTATTCAAAAATATAATGAAAAAAGCAGAAGAATACAATATCAAACCTGAAAGAATTCATATAGATCCATTAGTTGAAATGTTATGTACATCAGAAGATGGAATTGCTATGAATGTAGAAGTTATAAGCACTATAAGAAAAGAATATCCTACAATCCATATAACTGCAGCAGTAAGTAATATTTCATTCAACTTACCAGTTAGAAAATTAATAAACTTAGGTTTTACAGCTTTAGCAATGAATGCAGGATTAGATAGTGCAATATTAGACCCAACAAACAGAGATATGTTAGGACTTATATATGCAACAGAAGCTTTATTAGGTGAAGATGAATATTGTATTGAATATATAGGTGCATATAGAGAAGGTTTGATTGGACCTAAAAAATAAACAAGTGAATCCAAAATAAATTTTCGACCATATAAATAAGATAAATTTATTAATATAAACACAATAAAAGCATTGATAATTGAAGCCACTTATCAATGCTTATTTTTTAATAAAAATATTTTTAGGAGAGGATTTTATGATATATAACAAAGAACAGATAGATTTATATTTAAAAAAGATGGAGTATAATGATGAAATTAAAATAGATTATGAAACATTGTGTAAGTTGCAAATAGCTCATTTGACTCATATCCCATATGAAAATATAGATGTTTTAAATAGAAAACCTATATCACTTGAATCACAAGATTTATTTGATAAGATGATTGTTAAACAAAGGGGAGGATATTGCTTTGAGTTAAATGGACTTTATAGCAATTTGTTAAAAAGTTTAGGATTTAATGTGACAAATTTAGCGGGACGATTTATTTATCAAGATGGAAATACACGAATGAGACTTCATAGAATACTAAAAATAGATATAGATGATAAATCATATATTTCTGATGTCGGAGTTTTGAGTGAATTATCTAGAAAAAGTTTAGAACTTGAAGCTGGAAAAGTCCAAAATGATGGAAAATGTGATTATAAGTTTGAATATAATCCAAAACAGGAAGGAGAATATATTTTATATCAAAGAAAGCCTAAAAAAGATTGGAAACAGATATATAGTTTTTCTTTAGAACCACAATTAGATATTGATTATGTTCTACCGTCTTTTTATTGTGAATCACATCCAAATTCACCATTTATAAATTCAATGAAAGTTGCGCGTTATACAGAAGATGAGCATATAAGATTTTTTGATGGAGAACTAATTTTTTATAAAGACGGTCAAGTTATAAAAATAGAAAAAGTTCGAGAATATAAGATTTATGATGTATTAAAAGAATATTTTAATATAGTGCTTGATAATTTTGTAAAAGTATTAGCATAACTATTACTAATGATTGAATATTTGACAAAGTCAACTAATTTGTATATAATCTAAATTGTTAAATATTGAGAGGTGGTAATGTGAAAAATGAATCATTTGCCGTTTATATATCAATAATAAGAAAGTACTTTGTATCATATTGTACTGAAAAAATTTCTAACTTTGGGGTAACTTATACTCAATTATTTGTTTTAATTTATATAGGCAAAAATAATGAGTGTTCTCCTAAAGAAATTGTAGAATATCTTAAAATAGATGCAGGACAATTAAACCGTATTTTAACAAAATTATTAGAGAAAGATTTAATCAATCAGAGAAAGAATAATAATGATAGACGATTTAATGTTTTGAGTTTAACCGAAAGTGGTAAAAATATAGTCCAAGAGAGCCAGAAACTCTTTTATTCATGGGATACACAAGTTTTATCTGATATTGATGAAAATAGCATACAAGAATTGATGAATTTAATGAAAAAGATTATTTTTAAATTAAATGAAATAGATGGAGGAAAACAAAATGAACAAATTAAAAGATTTTATGAACATATTGACAGGTAGCTTTAATAACTCTGAGCAGTTTGACAAAATGAAACTAGATAATATAGATTTTCCTTATGCTGAACATGTAAATACGATTTGTAATGACAAAATTATAAATTTACCAGAAGATTTTAAAGGAATTTTTATGGTTGAAGAAAGTTATTATACATCAAATGGAAATACACATGCTTCACCTCACTTATTTTTATTCACACAAGAAGAAAATGGAATTAAATTAACTTCTTATGAAGTACCAAATGGATATGATAAAAATACATTTACTTATAAAGATTTAAAAGAAATAGATTATAATGAGTTAAGAGTATCAGAAAAATTTACCCCAGCATTATATATTGAAAAAGATGGAGTATGGGAAGGTGGCAGCACAAGTATGTTTTCACCTGTCTTGAAATTTACTTTGTTTGAACGATTTTCAAAAGAGTATTTAGAGGTTAGTGAAACTATGGAAGTTAGAGGTAAGAGAACTTTCGGATATGATGAACCAATTATTTATAAGAGGGTTATTTAGATAATAAATATTTAAAGATAGAATATTGATATTATAAGGCAGTTGATTTTATCGTCAACTGTCTTTTTATATAAAATAACACCATCAAAATTGTATGTTCCAGTTTTAGATGTAAAGAATATATAGATACATTTATGGGGGATTATGATTGAAATTTAGCCATTGCACAGCAATGTTAACTTGCATTGCTTGATGAAATTGGCAAGTTTTTATAATATAAAAGTATAAATTAAAAATTTAGGAGGCTCTATATGTTAAATGAAAATTTAAAACAACTTAGAAAAAGTAAGGGGCTATCTCAAGAGGAATTAGCAATAAGATTAAATGTAGTTCGTCAAACAATTTCGAAATGGGAAAAGGGGCTATCAGTTCCAGATGCAGATATGCTAATAAAAATCGCTGATATTTTTGAAGTAAGTGTAAGCGAATTATTAGGTGCAAAAATAGGTGAAAAAAAAGAACAAGATGTAAATGAAGTTGCAGATCAATTGATGAGGATTAATGAACAATTGGCGATAAAAAATAGACGTTCACATCGAGTTTGGAAAACTGTTGGAATTGTACTTTTAATCTTTGTACTTTTTAATGTTGGGTTAGTAGTATTAAATTATTCTGCTTTTGAAAGTTATGAAAATAATTCGAGTGTACAAGTAGAAAATGTAGGGGAATAATAAAAATGAGGTATGGATACAAACTATACCTCATTTTTTTATGATATAAAAGTATAATTTAGTGCTACAATTAAAAAAAGCAAAAGTTAGAAAGGGGATAGAATAGTGGAACAAACATATGATTTGACACAGGGGAATATAAAAAGACAGTTGATATATCTTTCTATACCACTTTTGATAGGAAGTATATTTCAACAATTTTATAATACAATAGATAGCATAATTGTGGGGACTTATGTGGGGCATGATGCTTTTGCAGCAATTGGGATTTCAGGCACTGTTATGAATTTATTTATATTTATAATAATAGGATGTTGCACAGGAGTATCAATTATAACAGCACAATTATATGGTGAAAAAAATTACGATAAGATGAGAAATGAGATATTTTTATCTTCAATTTTAGGCATAGCTGTAACTATTATAATAAGTATTTTGGGAATTTTATTTATGCCTATTATATTAAATATTATCCAAACTCCAGTAGAATTAAAAGGATATGTAACTCAGTATATGAATGTAATATTGGGAGGACTTATAACAACTTTTCTTTATAATTTTTTATCCTCAATTTTAAGATCAGTCGGAAATACAAGAATGTCACTAATATTTTTAGTAATTTCAATTTTTCTAAATGTAATACTAGATTTACTGTTAATAAAACAATTTTCAATGGGAATAATGGGGGCGGCTTTGGCAACTGTAATATCTCAAGCTGTTTCAGCATTATTGTGTTATTTTTATATAATTTACAAGATTCCATTTTTAAAAGTTAAAAAAATTGATATGAAGTATAATTCAGGTTTGATAAGATTGACTTGCCAATATTCGTTTGTATCGGCATTACATCAATCATCGCTTTATATAGGAAAACTTCTTGTCCAAGGTGCAGTTAATTCACTCGGTGTTGATGCAATTTCTGCATATACAGCAACAGGTAGAATTGAGGATGTAATCTTAGCATTTGGAAATAGTGGCTCTGAGGCAACTTCAATATTTATTGCACAAAATACAGGAGCAAAAAATCAAAAGAGAGTATTAGAAGGATTTAAAGATGCATTAGTATTAATACAATTAGTTTGTATAGGATTGATTTTATTTATATTCTTCCGTTCAGATATTTTGCTTAATTTCTTTTCATTTGATGAGGGAAAGACTGTATTAAATTATGGAGTACAATATTTTAAAATTATATCATTTTTCTATATAATTAGTTTGGTCGGAAGTATATTTGTCGGATTTTATAGGGGAACAGGGCATGTAAATATACCTGTTATAGGAACTACATTACAAATAAGCATAAGAGTAATACTTTCTTATTTATTAGTCAAATTTATGGGTATTGGTGGAGTAGCTCTTGCTACAGGAATAGGATGGATAGGAATAGTTACATTCCAAATATCAGTATTTGTAATAAAGAAATATTATAAAGTTAAAGAAGAGGAGAAGTAACTATAAAATAATAATATATCATAAAAGATATATGTAATATCTATTTTGAATAAAAATATGGAAAAAGGATTGATGCATAAAATACACCAATCCTTAAGAAAATTAAATGAAAAGTGAGTATATCAAAATATAAATTAAATAAATTTAAAATATATTTTTACACTATTTTTATTGGGTAAGTAAATTTATTTAGCGTGTTCAGCTAATTCTTCTTTGATAACTTCAGCCATTCTCTTAATACCTTCAACTATCTTGTCTTCAGGCATATTAGAATAATTTAATCTACAAGTATTATAAACACCGCCATTAGGGTAGAAAGATTCACCAGGAACGTAAGCTACATCTTTTTCTAAACATTTTTTAGCCATTTCTCCTGCATTGATTCCTTCTGGTAGTATAACCCATGTAAATAATCCTCCTTGAGGGTGTGTAAATTCAACAGAATCTGGGAATTCTTCTTCCATAGCTTTCATCATAACATCTCTACGTTTTCTATAGCATGCTTTAATTTTTTCAACGTGTGCATCTAAATCAAACATTTCAATAAATTTGTTAACTTCCATTTGAGATATTGTAGAAGCTTGAAGGTCAGCACCTTGTTTACAAATATTGAATTTATTTAATATTTCTGGAGCTGCACAAGTCCAACCAAGTCTGTATCCTGGGCAGAATATCTTAGAGAATGTTCCTAAGAAAATAACTAAGCCTTTAGTATCTAAAGATTTTAATGAAGGTAAGAATTCGCCGTCGAATCTTAATTCTCCATAAGGATTATCTTCAATTACAGGTATTTCATATTTATTTATTATTTCCATGAATTTCAATCTTCTTTCCATTGGCCAAGTTCTACCAGATGGATTTTGGAAATCAGGGATAACATATATCATTTTAACTCTATCAGTAGTAGCAAGAACTTTTTCTAATTCTTCCATGATCATACCGTCATTATCAGTAGGTATTTCTATAAATTTAGGTTGATAAGCTTTCATTGCATTTAAAGCACCCATATATGAAGGGCTTTCGCATAGTATAACGTCGCCTTCATCTATAAATACTTTACCAGCAAAATCTAAACCTTGTTGAGAACCACTAGTTATTAATATATCATCAGCTTTAACATTAGTTTTTAATTTAGTGTTCATTCTATCTGCTATTTTTTCTCTAAGTGGAGCATATCCTTCAGTAGTTGTATATTGAAGAGCAACTTGTCCTTGTTCTTCTAATACAGCAACAGAAACCTTTTTCATTTCTTCAACTGGAAATAGTTCCGGAGCAGGCATTCCACCAGCGAAAGATATAACTTCCGGTCTTTGAGTAAGTTTTAAAAGTTCACGAATAGCAGAACCTTCTAGATTATCTAATCTTTTTGCAAATTTTACAGCCATAAAAAGCACCCCCTATAATTTTTAAAACAACTTTATAATTTATGATTGATTTATTTTTTTGTAATTTGGAATAAATATTTTCTTACATAAAATAAAAACAATACATTTATTTATAATAATTATACATAATAATTACCAATAATAGGAAATAAGTAATATTTATATAAAGGAATAAAAATTCCTTATGGAAGGGTACAACTTATAAATTAATAAAAAATAAAATTAGCAATTTCAAGGGTTTGAAGTGAATTCTAAATAAAAATTACTTATAAAATATAAAACTTACATAAAAAAAATTTTAAATAGTGTTTAATGACACTAAAAAGTAAAAACCTATTTTTATTAAGTTTTTTGAAGTGTTAATTTTATAAACTTAAATAATAAAAGTAAAAACAGGAAAACGTTTTTTAAATAAAATGTAATAAAAAATATTTATAACCACGGATAAATTTTACATATTAGCGCTTTGGGGATGACTGTATATATAATTTAAGTATAAGAATTGTTCTAGTTTTAATTTAAATTTAGTTAGTCGAATTAAAAGTACATATAATAAAATTTAATAAAAAATTTAAATAACTAAATTAAAAAAATATGTAAAAACCATAGAGCTAAAAAGCTTAACTAAATTAGTATCTAAAAGATAGGTGATAAAAATGATAAAAGATGATAAAAGAGTAAGGTTATTTATTGGACACTATGGAAGTGGAAAAAGTGAAGTATCAATAAATTACGTTACTAATTTAAGAAAAATAGTAGATGGCCCAGTAGCATTTGCAGATTTAGATATAGTAAATGTATATTTTAGAACTAGGGAAAAGAAAGATGAGCTTAGATCTATGGGCATAAATCCAATTGATAGTTCTATCGAAACAGATACATTAGATTTACCAGCAGTATCAGCACAAATAATGACTCCACTTCATGAAAACGATGTCAATTATGTGTTAGATGTTGGTGGAGACAATGTAGGGACAAGAGTAGTAGGTAGATTTGCAGAACATTTTGTAGAGGGTGAATACGATATGTTCTGTGTAGTAAATGCAAATAGGGAACAAACTCAAACTGCAGAAGAAGTAGTAAGGTTTATTGAATCTATGGAAGCAACTTCAAAACTAAAGGTTACAGGACTAATAAATAATACTCACTTTATAAGACAAACTACTGTAGAAGATGTTTTAAAAGGGCAAAAGTTAGCGAAAGAAGTTTCTAAGTTAACTAATATACCAATTAAATATGTATCATGTTTAAGAGAGCTAGTAGATTCATTACCAGATGATCTAGAAGGTGATATACTACCGATAGATTTATATATGAGAGAAGAATGGATGTAGTTATGAGTTTTTTATAGAAACACAATTATAGAAACACGATGTTAAGGGGGGCTTTAAAATGGCTAAAGGTAAAGTGACTTTTGATGTAGAACGCTGTAAGAGTTGTGGATTATGTGTTGAGGCATGTCCAAAGGAAATATTAGCAATAGATACAGATTATATTAATCAAAAAGGATATAATCCAGCAAAAGTTATTGATGAAGAAAAATGTGTTGGCTGTGCAAGTTGTGCACTTATGTGTCCGGATGTTGTTATAACTGTAGAAAGAGATTAATATATTTCAAATTAGGGGGGAATTAATAATGGCTAAAATACTTATGAAAGGTAATGAAGCATTTGGTAGAGCAGCTATAGAAGCTGGATGCCATTACTTCTTTGGATATCCAATAACTCCACAAAGTGAGTTACCAGAATATTTATCAAGAGAACTTCCAAAAGTAGGAGGAGCTTTTGTTCAAGCTGAATCAGAGGTAGCTGCTATAAATATGGTTTATGGTGCAGGCGGATCTGGTGTCAGAGTTATGACATCTTCATCATCTCCAGGGGTTGCATTAAAACAAGAAGGAATTACTTACTGTGCAGGTGCTGAAGTACCTTGCGTAGTTTTAAATATAATGAGAGGTGGTCCAGGACTTGGAACTATACAACCTTCTCAATCAGATTATTATATGAGTACTAAAGGTGGAGGAAATGGTGACTATAGAACTCCAGTATTTGCTCCAGCAAGTGTACAAGAAGCTGTTGATATGATTATAGAAGCTTTTGATGTAGCTGACCAATACAGAACTCCTGTTATGGTAGTTGCAGATGGTATGATAGGTCAAATGATGGAACCTGTTGACTTTGAAAAAGAACGTAAACAAAGAAATTTACCAGCAAAAGACTGGGCTTCTTGTGGACATCAAAATAAAAGAAAACCTAATGTTATAAACTCTTTATACCTACAATCTGAAGAGTTAGAAAAACATAACATTAAATTAGAAAAGAAATATAAAGAAATAGAAGAAAATGAAGTTCAATATGAAATGTACAAAACTGAAGATGCTGATTTAGTATTTGTAGCATATGGAACAGTTTCAAGAATAGTTAAGACAACTATAGAATCAATGAGAAAAGAAGGATATAAAGTAGGTTTAATAAGACCTAAAACTTTATGGCCATACCCAAATGAAGCATTCAAAAAAATACCAAATGCTAAAAATTTATTAGTAGTAGAAATGAGTTTAGGTCAAATGATAGACGATGTTAAATTAGCATGCGAATGTAAATTACCAGTTCATTTCTATGGAAGAAGTGGTGGTATGATACCAGTTCCAAGTGATATAGCTCAAAAAGCTAAAGAAATAATGGGAGAAGTTGCTTTAGGAGGTGCTAAATAATGGCTGTAGTATTTAAGAAAACTAATGGTTTAACAGATGCTGTAACTCACTACTGTCCAGGATGTACTCATGGTATAATCCACAGATTAGTAGCTGAAGTATTAGATGAAATGGATTTACTTGGAGATGCTGTAGGAGTAGTTCCTGTAGGATGTTCAGTATTAGCATATAATTATTTTAACGTAGATACACATGAAGCTGCTCATGGTAGAGCTCCAGCTGTAGCTACTGGTATAAAAAGAACTCATCCAGATAAATTTGTATTTACTTATCAAGGTGATGGTGACTTATCTTCAATCGGTATGTGTGAAATAGTTCATGCAGCTGCTAGAGGAGAAAAAATAAGTACTATATTCGTTAATAACGGTATATATGGTATGACTGGTGGACAAATGGCACCAACTACATTAATAGGACAAAGAGCTACAACAGCTCAAGATGGTAGAGATCCAGAAAGAAATGGATTCCCTATAAGAGTTAGTGAAATGCTTGCAACTTTAACAGGTGCAGTATTTGTAGAAAGAGTAACAGTAGATACTCCTGCTAACGTAAGAAAAGCTAAAAAAGCTATAAGAAAAGCTTTTGAAGTTCAAAAAGCAGGTTTAGGATTTGGTATAGTTGAAGTTTTATCTACTTGTCCAACTAACTGGGGTCTAGCGCCAACTGATGCTCTACAATGGTTAAGAGATAATATGATGAAATACTATGAACCAGGTAATAAAAAAGATATTGATATAGAAGAAGCAAAAGCAGTTAAGGAGGCGAAATAATATGGCAACAGCTAGAGTAATTTGTGCAGGATTTGGTGGTCAAGGTGTAATGTCTATGGGACAATTATTGACATATGCTGGAATGCTAGAAGAAAAAGAGGTTGCATGGTTACCTTCTTATGGTCCAGAAATGCGTGGTGGTACTGCAAACTGTGCTGTAACAGTATCTGATGAACCAGTTGGTTCTCCAGTTATAGCAAATGATGCAACTTGTGCAGTAATAATGAACTTACCTTCTATGAAATTCGTAGATGATGTAGTTCCAGGTGGACATATACTAGTTAATAGTTCATTAATAGATGTAAAAGTAGAAAGAGACGATGTAGAGGTTACTTACATACCAGCTAATGATTTAGCAGGTGAAATGGGAATGCCTAAGGTTGCAAATATGATAATGTTAGGTGCTTGCTTGAAAGTAACAAATGCAGTTGATATAGAATCAGTATTAAAAGCTTTCTTAAAGGTATTTGGAGAAAGAAAATCTAAATTTATACCTATAAATAGAGAAGCCTTACAAAAAGGCATGGATGCAGTCAGCTAAAAAAATTTCATATATTTAGACCAAAAAAAATTAATATGGCCCAAAGGGTTGCCTAACAGTGTTACAACTGTTGGGCAATTCTTTTTTTGAAAAATACTATTTTATATATATTATTTGTGATGTATAAATCAACAAAAACAATTAGAAATATGATACAATTTAAATATAATTATAGATATAGATATAATACATTTATAAACTGGCTTATATAAAGTATTTTCTTATAGATAAAAAAACATATAAGAAGAATTAAATGAAAAGGTGATTATTTTGAAACTAGAACAAATAAGCTATATTTTAGAGATTGCAAAACAGGGATCTATTGGAAAGGCAGCAAAAAAACTATATATGAGTCAACCAAATTTAAGTATGTCTATAAGAATGTTAGAAGAAGAATTAGGATTTAAAATTTTTGACAGAAGTAATTCGGGTGTAGAATTGACAGCAAAAGGAATGGAGTTACTTCAATATGGTGAAGAAATTGAAAGAAATATGGACTTAATAAGAAACATGAATACCATAGCTAAGGATGAAAAAGTCAATTTCAGAATTTCTTCATATTATATATTTTTTATAAAACACATTATCTTGGAATTAAATAATAGACATAAAGACGAAATGCTAAATATAATAATAAATCAAGATACTTTTTCTAACGTTATTAGAGATGTAGAAACAGGTCTTTCAGATATAGCAGTAATAAAGCTAACTAGACCTGTAAGTTTTACAAACAAAAGAACATTGATGTCTAAAAATCTAGAATTTATCAAGGTTACAGATGGGTATGTCTGTTTACAAGTAAGAGATGGACATCCATTATGTGATATTGATGAGGCTGTAGATCTCGATGATTTAAAAAAATACGTATTATTGACTAATGAATATGTAGACAGAAGCTATATATCTATGTGGATTGGAAATGAGCTTGACTATGATAATTTCAATCACTTCATAACAGTTCAAGACCATGAGATGTTATCTTATTTTTTACATAATACAGATGGAGTATATTTCTCATTAAGGGGGACACATATAAAGAAAAAGACAAAATTAGATGATGGAACAGTTTTAATACCATTGTCTAAGAAGATTATCTTAGACTGCGGATATATAAAGAGAAAAGATGAGGCCTTATCTCCTATAGCAGAAGAATTTGTAAATATATACAAAGAATTTGCTGATAATTATAATATAAGGGACTAATTTTAAAGTTTTTGAAAGAGCTGGAAAACGTTTTGAAGGCTCTATTTTTTTGTCTATATGCTATAAAAATTTCTTATATCTAAAGATAAAAAATACATATTATCTGTTCATATAAAAATAATTATATAATTAACTTAAGAAAATAATTTTTAATTCAAAACTAAAACAATTCAAGATATAGCTTCAAATAGAAAATGATTTTAATTCGATTAAAATTTTAAACTAAGAACAATTTAAACTACAATATCACAATAAATTAATCTACATATAAACAATACCATAGGGCAAAAGGAGTGAACTTATGAAAATTCAAGATGTTATAAATTTGGCTAAAAAAAGAGGTCCAAAAACAGTATCTGTTGCATGTTGCCAAGATAAAGAAGTTTTATTAGCAGTAGAAAATGCAAGAAAAGAAGGAATAATAGAAGCAATTTTAGTAGGGGATATAGATAAAACAAAAGAGATAGCAGAAAAGTTAAATATAGATTTAAATAATTATGAATTAATAGATATAAAAGATTTAAGCGAGGCATCTTTAAAAGCAGTAGAACTTGTTTCTAGCAAAAAAGCGGATATAGTTATGAAAGGTTTAGTAGATACATCAATTGTTCTTAAAGCTGTTTTAAATAAGGAAATAGGTCTTAGAACAGGTAATGTATTAAGTCATACTGGCGTATTTGCAGTTGAAGGGTATAACAGATTATTCTTTATAACAGATGCGGCAATGAATATAGATCCGGATTTAAATACTAAAAAACAAATAATTGAAAATGCTGTAAGATTAGCGAGAGCATTAGATATAGAAGAACCAAAAGTGGCTGTTCTTTGTGCTAAGGAAAAGGTTAACCCTAAAATGCCAGATACAGTAGATGCAAAAGAATTAGAAGAAATGTATAAGAGGGGAGAAATTAAAAACTGTATAGTTGGCGGTCCATTTGCATTAGATAATGCTGTTAGTGAAGAAGCAGCCAAACATAAAGGAATTGACCATCCAGTAGCAGGAAAAGCAGATGTACTACTTGTTCCAGATATTGAAGCAGGAAATATATTCTATAAATCTATGACTTTCTTTGCAAAAGCAGAAAGTGCAGGATTAGTATTAGGTGCAAAAGCTCCTATCGTTTTAACTTCAAGAGCGGATAGTGATGTTACAAAATTAAATTCAATTGCATTAGGAGTACTAGCAGCATCAAAAAATGATTAATTATTAGTTAAATATAAACGTTATTTATAAAGAAAATAAAAAAATAGTATCTATAATAAAAACTTTAATTACGGAAAAGTAAAATTATAGGGAATAGGGGGATTAATATGGAAAAATTATTTAAAGTTTTAGCTATAAATCCAGGTTCAACTTCTACAAAGATAGCTGTTTATGAAAATGAAGAAGAAATTTTAGAAAAAACACTTAGACATTCTTCTGAAGAAATCGATAAGTTTGAAAAAATAGCAGATCAACTAGATTTTAGAAAAGATATAATTGAGAGTGTGCTAAAAGAAGCTGGAATAAATTTAAGTGATTTAGATGCAATCGTTGGTAGAGGTGGACTTTTAAAACCTATAAAAGGTGGAACATATGCAGTAAATGATGCTATGGTAAAAGACTTAACAATTGGTGTGTCTGGGGAACATGCTTCAAATCTTGGTGGTATAATAGCAAGACAAATGGGTGATGAATTAAAAATACCTTCATTTATAGTTGACCCAGTTGTTGTTGATGAAATGGAAGATGTAGCTAGATTATCAGGTGCGCCTGAAATGCCTAGAAAAAGTATTTTCCATGCTTTAAACCAAAAAGCTATAGGAAGAAGAGCTGCACAAGATATGGGCAAAAAATATGAAGATTGTAACTTCTTAATAGTACATATGGGTGGAGGAGTTACTGTTGGTGCTCATAAAAAAGGAAGAGTAATCGATAATACTAATGGATTAGATGGAGAAGGTCCATTCTCACCAGAAAGAAGTGGAGGACTTCCTGTTGGAGCATTATTTAAAGCTTGTTATGGAAATGACATGACAAAAGATCAAATTGCTAAGAGAATAAAAGGCCAAGGTGGAGTAGTTGCTTATCTTGGAACTAATGATATAAGAGATGTTGAAGCAAGAATAAATGATGGCGATGAAAAAGCAAAACTTGTTCATGAAGCTATGATTTATCAAATCTGCAAAGAAATCGGGGCATATGCAACTGTATTAAAAGGTGAGATAGATGCAATAATCTTAACAGGTGGAATAGCATATTCTGCAATGGTAAGAGAAATGATAGAAGACAGAGTTAAATTTATATCAAAAGTTATAGCTTATCCTGGTGAAGATGAAATGAGTGCTTTAGCAGAAGGCGGGCTTCGTGTATTAAAAGGCGAAGAAGAAGCTTTAGTTTATAATGCATAGGAAATTATATACATTTAAAATTCTGGATAAATATAATTTCCGTACATGTATTTCAAAAAAATCTACCTTGTGAAAGGCCTTTAGAATTTTTATAATGCATAATATTTTACTAGTTTAGAAAATTTCATATAGAAATTTTTGAATATATACCTATGATATGGGACGGTTACAGTTTACGACTGTAACCGTCTTTTTGTGATTTTAAATATATCCAGCAAAATCCATGTATTAAAATACAGTTGGAAAAAAGATTTTTTTATAAAAATTATCGATTTGTGATAAAATAAAATATCGTGGTAGTATATATAAAATGTCTAATTAGACATTTATAAAATTACAAATGACATAGATTGGAGATATATTTATGAATAATTTATTAAATCATGGGATTGTTGAAGTAGCAACACTTATTCCAAATGAAGTTAAAATTGCCAATCCAAAATTTAACGTGGATGAAATGTTAAGACTTCTTGATAACGTTATAGAAGAAAATAAATTAGGTAAAAGACAAACTAGAGTAGTTGTATACCCAGAGCTTTGTGTAACTGGATATACATGTCATGATTTATTTAATCAACATACTTTAATAAAAAGAGCTTATGATGAAATGTTAAGATTCGCAAAACTTTCAAATAAAGAATATAGCCCACTTATTTTTATAGGTATGCCGATTAGAAAAGACAATCAACTATTTAACTGTGCTGTTGCAATACATAAAGGAGAAATAATAGGGGTAGTGCCGAAGACATTCATACCAAATTATTCTGAGTTTTATGAAGGAAGATATTTTGCAAGTTCAGTAAATAGAGTAGATGATCAAATTGTTATAGATGGAAAGACAGTACCATTTACACCAAACTTATTAATAGAAGATACTCTTACTGGTGCTGTGGTTTCTGCTGAGGTTTGTGAGGATGTTTGGGTACCAATTCCACCATCAAAACACCATTGTTTACACGGTGCTAATATAATAGTTAACTTATCAGCAAGTAACGAAACTATAGGTAAATCTAAATACAGAGAAGATTTAATAAAAATGCAATCTGCTACATCAAACTGCGGATATGTATATGCATCTGCTTCAAGAGGAGAAAGTACGACAGATACTGTATTCTCAGGTCATAGCTTAATTGCAGACTGTGGGGCTATAGTAGGTGAAAGTAAATTCTTAGAAGATATAGAAATTACTTATGGAGAAATTGATATAGAAAATTGTGAAAATGATAGAACAAAAACGACATCATTTATGACTAATGTATATAAACAAAAATATGAACGTGTTTGTATAGAAACTTTTGCTCCTGTTACAGATGAATTTATATCAAACAGAGAAATATCTATACTTCCATTCGTTCCACATAATATAGACGAACGTGCTACTGAAATATTAAAATTACAAGCAGCAGGCCTTGCTGGAAGATTAAAGAAAATAAACTGTGAAAGTGTAGTTATAGGTATTTCTGGTGGTCTTGATAGTACATTAGCATTAATTGTTGCAGTAGAGGCATTTAACATCAATGGATATGATAAAAAAGGAATACATGCTATAACAATGCCTTGTTATGGAACTACTGACAGGACACTTAACAATGCAAGACGTCTTATGGAAATATTAGAAGTAACTTCTTATGAAATAAATATAAAAGATGCTTGTGAGCAACATTACAAAGATATCGGATATGACAAATCTAAATTAGATGTAACATTTGAAAATGTACAAGCTAGAGAGAGAACTCAAATTCTTATGGATGTATCAAATAAAATAGGAAGCTTAGTAGTTGGTACAGGAGATTTATCTGAACTTGCTTTAGGTTGGTGCACATATAATGGTGACCAAATGAGTATGTATGGAGTTAATGCATCTATACCAAAAACATTAGTAAGAGGAATATTAGAGTCATATGCAGAGCATCATGAAGGATTAAAAGATGTATTACTAGATATTTGTGATACACCGGTAAGTCCAGAGTTATTACCACCAAATGAAGATGGTACAATAAAACAAAAAACAGAAGATAAAATAGGTTCATATGTAGTTCACGACTTCATACTTTATTACATGCTTAGACATGGATTTGGACCAAAGAAAATATTTGATTTATATGTAAATGCAAAAACTATGCACGAAAAGAATATTGGTGTTAAAGAACCAGTTGTAGATAAACAAGAATTACTTAAAAACATGGATATATTCTACAACAGATTCTGGACACAACAATTCAAACGTTCTTGTATGCCTGATGGTGTAAAAGTAGGAAGTGTATCTTTATCACCTAGAGGAGACTGGCGTATGGCATCTGATGCTTGCCAAGGTATATGGTTAGATGAATTAAAAGACTTAAAAGAAAAGTACTGTAAATAAAGAATTTTAAAAAAATATGGAAAAAATTTCAAATTAACTCTGTAATTTGCATAATATGGTGATACAATATTATAAAGAGGTTAGTATAGTAGAGGTTGTTATATAAGCTTTGAAATGGAAGATAATTACAATAATAAAGAAACAACTTTTATGAACCTAAATAACCTACATATACATAAATTTATATGTTTTAGGGAATATATAATAAAAAATGGATGGTAAAAGGAAAGGGGTAGGATATATAATGTTATACACACCAAAATATATTTTAGCAGCAGAGTTAGACAAAAAAGTTTGTCAATGTTCTGAATGTAAAAAATTCAGAGTATTATACAATCATAGTGAAATGACTGAAAGCAAAGACGAAGATATATGTGATTCTACAAGTGATGTAATAGCAGTATGCTCAAAATGTGGTAGAATGTACAGATTTGACATGGGTTACAAAAAAAATGGCACTGATCAAAAACGTACAGTATCAAAAGTAAGAGAAATATCTGAGACTAACAGCCAAGTAAGAGAACATATAAAACGTAATTATGGTTCTTATGAAGCCTTATTTACTATAAGATCTGAAGATTTTGTTACAAAAATAGTTGATGAAAAAGAAGTAAAAGACGGAAAATATACAGAATACGTTTATATGGAAAAATAATTTTGATTTCGTATATGTAGATTTAGAATAAAATATAATAATTGAAAATAAAGGCTTTAAAGCCTTTATTTTTTGACTAATTTATAAAAGGCGGGGACAAAACTTATGGTTACTGTAAATAAATATTTATATGAAGATGATTTTGGACAAAAAATATGTTTATGTTCAGAAAAACAAGAGTATAAAGTATTATTCAGAGAAGTTAATGAAACAGAATTAAAAACAAATGATGTTGATTCTGTTACAAAAGCATCTATATACAAGATGGAAAAATTAGTTGTTATGTGTACTGAATGTAAAAAAATATATTTTGTTAGTATGTCTTTTGAAGGAAGCTTTAAATCACAATATGTGACTTTAGAAAGTGTAGAATTATTTGATGGGGAAGCATTAGAAGCTAGAAACTTAATCAATAGAATTTACTCAGAATATGAAGATGCAATGGTTGATATAGCTACAGATGACTATGTTATAAAAGTATTATCAAAATCTGAAGATGATGAAAAAACAAATACTAGATATGTTTATTTAAATAGAGAAGATAGCATATTATATGCTGACTTACAAAATGAATAAATTTTAAATTAAAAGGAGCTTGAAATTTAATTTCAAACTCCTTTTTACTTACATATTTACAGCTTTTTTGCCTTCTGAAGTTTTTTCTTCGTTTGATTTTATATCATCAACAGTAAATTGTTTACGTTTAGATGATAATTTTGAAGTATTATCTTCATCATCATGTAGATTTTTGAATGCTCTAGATAACATAAGTTTTATTCTATTAATTTGGTTAACTTCACTAGCAGATGGATCGTAGTCTATTGGAATTATATTAGCTTTTGGATATCTAGCTTTTAATTCTTTTATAGGACCTTTACCGATTATGTGGTTTGGAAGACAACCAAATGGTTGCATACAAACTATATTTTCAACACCACTTTCGATTAATTCAATCATTTCACCAGGAAGGAGCCAACCTTCACCTGTTTGGTTACCAACAGAAACTAATGATGCGGTTTTCTTAGATAATTCTATTATTTTTTCTGGAGCATTAAATCTCTTACTGTTTTTAAGTTCTTTTACATAAGTTTTTTGATAGAAGCTTACTAAACCTATAAAGAATTTACACATAAATTTACCTTTAGTTGTACCTTCTAATTTATGGTCTTTTTTATAGATTCCATTTACAGCAGAGTATAGGAAGAAGTTAGCCATTTCAGGCATTACAGCTTCTGCACCCTCTCTTTCAAGTACATCAACGATATTATTATTAGCAGTTGGGTGGAATTTAACTAATATTTCTCCAACAAGACCAACACGAGGTTTTTTGATGTCTAAAAGTTCTAGATTATCAAAATCTCTAATTATATTTTTAATATTTTTACTGAATGTAGATAGTTTGGCATTTTCAAGTGAGTCCATACAAATTTTAACCCATTTTTCGTATAATGCATTTGCACTTCCTTTAACTTTTTCATAAGGTCTAGTTCTGTATAGAACTTTCATAAATAAATCACCGTAAACTACAGCCATAAATCCTCTATTTATAAGAGATAGAGATACATTTTCTTTAAGTCCATTATCTTCTATACCTTGGGCACTTAAAGATACAACTGGAACATCTTTAAATCCTGATTCATACATAGCTTTACGTAAGAAACCTATGTAGTTAGTTGCTCTACAACCACCACCAGTTTGAGTTATACCAACAGATACATTGTTTAAATCATATTTACCTGATTTAAGAGCACTGATTAATTGACCTATAACGATTATAGCAGGATAGCAAGCATCGTTGTTTACATATCTAAGTCCTTCTTCAATTATTTCTCTGCTTGTATCTTGAAGAACCTCTACATTCCAACCACTTAAATTCACAGCTTTTTCGATGAATTGGAAGTGGATAGGAGACATTTGAGGAACAAGTAATTTACGTTTTGGATCAAATTTATCATTTTTAGTGTAATTTATTTTATGTTCCTTTATATTTTTAACACTTATGTGATTAGCTTCTCTTTCAGCCATTGCAGCTTTTAAAGAACGAAGTCTTATTTTAGCTGCACCTAAGTTGTTACCTTCATCTATTTTAATTACAGTATAGATTTTTGATTTTTCGGCTAATATTTCTTGTACTTGCTCAGTTGTTACAGCGTCAAGACCGCAACCGAATGAGTTAAGTTGAACAAGTTCGATATTGTCGTATTTCTTTACAAATTCAGCAGCTTTATAAAGTCTAGAGTGATATACCCATTGGTCAACGACTCTTAGAGGTCTTTGAACTTGAGCAAGATGACAAATACTATCTTCAGTAAGTACTGCCATATCAAGTGAGTTAATTAGCTCTGGCATACCATGGTTGATTTCTGGGTCAAGGTGATAAGGTCTACCAGCTAAAACTATACCTTTTAAGTTTTCTTTTTGTATTTTTTCAACAGCTTCTTCACCAGCACGTCTTATATCTGCTTTGAATGCAAATTCTTCTTCTTTTGCAGCATCAACAGCGTCTCTTATTTCAGATTTTGATATATTTAAATCTGCAAAGTAATAAGAGAATACTTGGCAAAGTCTGTCTTTTAAGTTTTCTTTATCATTTAAAGTCATAAATGGATTTATAAATTTAATGTTCTTTTTCTTTAAATCAGGAACATTGTTTTTAATTACTTCAGAGTAAGAAATAACAACAGGGCAGTTGTAGTGATTATCTGAAGTTTTATCTTCTCTGTATTCATGTGTTACAGCAGGGTAGAATATAGTTTTAACGCCTTTGTCTATTAGACTTTGGATATGTCCATGAACCATTTTACCTGGGTAACAAACTGTTTCAGAGGCTATACTAGTCATACCTCTTTCATAAAGTTTTTTAGAAGATCTTCCTGATAAAGTTACTTTAAATCCTAATTTAGTAAATAGAGTAAACCAGAAAGGATAATCTTCGTACATATTTAAAGCTCTTGGAAGACCAATTTCACCTCTTGGTGCATCTTCAAGTTTTAAAGGTTTATAATGTTTAAATAATCTATCGTATTTGTAAGCAAATAGGTTGATAGGTTTTTCTTTATTTGGGTCAGATTTTTCTGCCCCATATAAAGCAGCTCCGTTTTCACATCTATTTCCTGATACAAATATTTCATGTTCTGAGAATTTATTTATAGTAAGTAGACATTTGTTTGAGCAACCTTTACATCTTTGAACAGTGCTATTTACTTTTATATTTTCAAGTTGTTCTAAGTTTAAAAATTCTGTTTTGTGATCTTCTGAATATCTTTCTTTACAAATTATAGCGGCACCGAATGCACCCATTATTCCTGAAATATCAGGTCTAGTTACATTTCTTCCAATTAATTTTTCAAAACTTCTTAAAACTAAGTCGTTGTAGAATGTACCACCTTGGACAACTATATTTTTACCTAACTCATTTAAGTCTCTTATTTTTATAACTTTGAATAGGGCATTTTTTATAACAGAGTAAGAAAGTCCTGCTGATATATCTGCAACAGTTGCACCTTCTTTTTGAGCTTGTTTAACTCTAGAGTTCATAAATACTGTACATCTAGAACCTAAATCAACTGGATTTTGTGAGAATGTACCTTCTTTTGCAAAGTCTTCGATTGACATAGAAAGTGATTTTGCAAAAGTTTCAAGGAATGAACCACAACCAGAAGAACAAGCTTCATTAAGTATAATACTATCGATTACACCGTTTTTAATTTGTAGACATTTCATATCTTGACCGCCTATATCAAGTATAAAATCTACTTCTGGGTCGAAATATTTAGCTGCTTTGTAGTGAGCCATTGTTTCAATTTCGCCATAATCAATTTTTAATGCTTTTTTTAGTAATGCTTCGCCATATCCTGTAACACAAGAAGAGACAATATTTACGTCTTTTGGTAATTTGTTATAAATATCTTTTACTATGTTTATAGATGTTTGAAGCGGACTACCTTCATTACTACTATAATATGTATAAACTAAATTGCAATTTTCATCTATTAATGCGGCTTTTGTAGTTGTAGAACCGGCATCAATTCCTAAGAAGCAATTACCTTTTATATCTTTTAAATCTTTTTTAGGAACTTGTGATTTGTTGTGTCTGTTTATGAATTCATCATGTTCTTGTTTATTTTTGAATAGTGGTTCTAAACCTTCTGCATTAGATAAGTTTACACCTTCGATTTTCTTTATTTTATTTATTAAATATGATAAGTTAACATCAGGTTCGTCTTTTGCTAATATAGAGGCACCCATTGCGATATATAATTGAGCGTCTTGTGGGAATATTATGTTTTCATCACTTAAATTTAATACATTTTTAAATGCTGTACGAAGTTCTGATAGGAAATATAAAGGTCCGCCTAAAAATGCTACATTACCCTCAATAGCTCTACCACAAGATAAAACACTGACTGTTTGAACAACAACAGCATTAAATATACTCATAGCTATGTCAGATTTTCTTGCACCATCATTTATAAGTGGTTGAATATCTGTTTTTGCAAAAACACCACATCTAGATGCAATAGGATAGATTACTTTATAATCTTTTGCCATTTCATTAAGTCCAGCGGCATCTGTTTTTAATAAACTGGCCATTTGGTCTATAAACGCGCCAGTACCCCCAGCACATATACCGTTCATTCTTTGGTCTATACCACCACTTAAATAAGTGATTTTTGCGTCTTCACCACCAAGTTCTATTACAACATCAGTTTCTGGGTTGAAGGTTTCAATTGCTTTTGTAGATGATATTACTTCTTGTACAAATTTTAAACCTAAATATTTAGAGATATCTATTCCCCCAGAACCAGTTACTACAGTAGAGATTCTAATATCTCCAAGTTTTTCATATACTTCTGTTAAGACTTCTTTAACAGCTTTTTTTACATCTGAAAAATGTCTTGTATATTTTTTGAATATAACTTTATCTTTATCTAAAACTACTATTTTAACTGTGGTAGAACCGACGTCTATACCTACATTAAATATTTTTTTCATAAAATTAAACCTCCTCAAATTGCCCCAAAGTAATTATAAACTAAAAGCATTAACGATTAATTCTTCTATATATTTTAGTTCTTTGTCATCATCATAATTTCCATTAGGATTGAAAATATACTTTAACATGACATATCCACATATATTTGTAAGAATAGTTCTAATTATCAGTTCATTAGAAATATTTTTTATCATGTTTTCTGATTTGAAATAGTTTAATATAATATCGAAATTATCAAATACAGTGGACTTTAAACTTTCTACAATTTGTATTCTTAATTCTTCTCTGTAAAGTACTTCTGCTAATAATATATGAGCGACTTTATAATTTTCACTCATAAAACTAAATCGTTTATAGATAATATCGTGTATAAAAGATTTAAAATCTGGATAGATATCTTTTATTTCTTCAACATCAATATCTAATAGCATCTCAGGAATAATGTATTCAAATATAAATGGCATAATAGAAGAAAGTAATAAATTTTCTTTTGTGCCAAAGTGTTTGAAAATTGTACCTTCAGCAACCCCTGCAATTTTTGCTATTTCACTAGTTGACGTGTTAGAATATCCATTTTTAGCGAATAGGTCAATGCTAGTTTCTAATATTCTTTTACATTTAGCTGTCATTGTTTTATTTTCTAATATATCTTTCTTATACGAATCTAAAATAGAATATTGCATTTAAAATTTCTCCTAAAATATAAACTTTATATTAAATAAAATATAAAAGTTAAATATATTGATTATAAAATGAGCAAATACTCAGTATAAAAACAATAAAAATAGTGAGTGCTTACTCACAGATATAAAAGTATTATAGTTATTAATACCATTATTTGTCAATCGAAAGGTGGTGTATTTTTTGTTAAACCTTTGTTAAATTAGACGTTCATATATACTATAATTCGATATAAAATTGGAATATTTATTTATAGATTTAATCTGAAATTTAAAAGTATTTAGATGTATATTGGAAATCAAAATTGTTATAATTTAAAAACAAAAAAGATAGACAAAAATGTCTATCTTCTATAAAAAAGTAAAATTAATTAAATTATTTGCATTTGAAGCTTGAACAATATGTTTCTGAATATAAATTAGCAGAATCTGCGCTAGATGTTACAGCTATATTGTTTAAGCTACATACATTACCAGCATTATAAGCACATGTTTTTACATTACATCCTATGTAGTCACAACTTCCATTTGTACAAGTATTACTTGTTAAATTACTATAAGTTGATTGATCTAAAAATGAAGAACAACAAGTATGATTACTTGTATGAGCTTTTTTTCCTGTTATAGATATTCTATTTGCATAACAAACTCCTGAATCGTTGTGAGAACAATTTAGTACATTACATCCTATTCTAGCCATTATTTTGGACCTCCTATTAAATAAATTTAATTAATAAAAGTATTTCCAAAATATAAAAGAATATGTATCCTTAGATAAATTATTCTGCTATTAAGTTAAATACATCCTTGTCTAATAATGATTTTGCTATTAATGAACAAGCAGAAGGATAGTTTGAAATATTAGGCCATATACCTATTATCAATTTTTCATAATCATATAACTTTAAATCTTCACCACATATAATTTTTTTTGAGAATTCCTTTGTTTTTTCTCTAATTTCTAAGTATATATCTATATTTAAATCAAAAAAAACTGTGGCTTTATGACAAGGTTGTTTTAATATTAATAAATTTTGTCTAAACTCCAAATAATCGATTCTATCTACTAAAGTATAAGAATTATTTTCCAAAATAGAACACCTCGATTTCATAAAAATATTATTAATAATTATATTTGAGTAATTAAAAAAATATAACCAAAATATAAGTTTATTAGTGTATAAATATTCAAAAAAATGGCTAAGATACTAATAAAAATCCTACATATTTACAAAGGAGGAGGACATAAGTAATGAAAAACATGGATAATTATCGCTGGATTATTCCGTCATTAATAGCATTAGGAGTAATATTATTAAGTGGAGGTATTTTCGTAGGAGTAAAAAGCTATGAAACACTTGAAGCAAACAGCACAAAAGTTGACAACACAACTCAAAAGAATCTTTCTAGTAAACAAAAATTCAAATTAGATGAATATTGCCAAATATGGCTTCAAGACGATAATGAAATACCTGTAATGTTAGGTAAAGTAAATGAGGACTTATTAAATAAAACTGAAGACGAAATAAAAACAGCATTAAAAGAAAAATATCCAGATAAAGAAGTATCAACAATGAATAAATATCAAATAATTCTAAAGACTTCTGAAGACGGTGCGGATTTATCAAAAGCAAACAAATACACATTAGAAAATGAAGATGGATATATAAGTGTTTTCAAATATAATAAAGAAGGTAAAAAAGAATTAGTAGAAAAAACTTCTATACAAATAAAATCACTTCCAAAATCAGTACAAGAAGAATTAAAAGATGCAATTGTCTTAGATAATGAAGACGATGCTTATTCTAGACTTGAGGATTTTGGTAGTTAATAAATAAATTAAAAAATGTGTTCTTTTATATTAACAGCAGATTTTGCTATTAGTATTTAAAGGACATGTTTTTTTATTTGTAGAAATATCTTATAAATTACATATTAAACTTGAAGTTTTGTAGTCTTTAAATCATTTCTTTGTAAGCTTATATGAATAAAGATTTCGTTATTTTTATTTTATTTGATATAATAGATTAGAACATAGGTTTGGATAAAATAAAAATAAATTCAGGAGGTTAGGTTTGGTTATTTTAGGAATAGACCCAGGGATAGCTATAGTTGGATACGGAATAATAGAATATAAAAATAATAAATTCAGAGTTATCGATTATGGAGCTGTGACGACTAATGCAAATACACCGACAGATCAAAGACTAGCGCTTGTTTATAAAGGGATAGATATTTTAATAAAAAAATACGATATAGATGAAGTTGCGATTGAAGAATTGTTTTTCAATAAAAATGTTAAAACAGCTATAACAGTTGCACAGGCTAGGGGCGTAATAATGTTAGCATGTACGCATAATGGTAAGCCTATTTATGAATATACACCACTGCAAGTTAAACAAGGGGTAGTCGGATATGGAAGGGCGAAAAAGATGCAAGTGCAGCAGATGGTGACATCTCTTTTAAAATTAAAAGAAATACCAAAACCAGATGATACTGCCGATGCACTTGCAATTGCGGTATGTCATGCGCATGCGAATAGATTAGAAAAGACTTTAAAAAACTTTAAATAATTTTACAAGGAGAAGGTATGTATAGTTATATAAAAGGAACTGTAGAAGAAATCTATTTAGATAGAATAGTTTTAGAGAATAACGGAATAGGATACGAAATAAATGTATCTAGTTTTACAGCACAAAGCGTTCAAAAAGGAAAAGACGCAAAAATTTTTACTAAATTAATAGTAAGAGAAGATGATATGAGTTTGTGTGGATTTGCAAGTAGAAAAGAGTTAGAGATGTTTAAATTATTAACATCAGTATCTAAAATAGGTCCAAAAGTTGGGCTTGGGATACTATCTTGTGCAACACCACCACAGCTTAGTGCATATATACTTAGTGAAGATATTGCAAAATTATCAAAATGCCCAGGTGTTGGGAAAAAAACAGCGGAGAGAATAATTTTAGAATTAAAAGACAAAGTAGACAAAGAAAGTGCTGAATTTGAAGCAACTTTATTCAATCAAGCGCCAACGGGATTAGAATTAGATGAGGCAGTAGAGGCTTTATTAGCTTTAGGATATTCTAATATAGAGTCTAAAGAGGCTGTTAAAAAATTCAAAAAAGATGGATTAAAAACAGAAGATTTAATTAAAAAAGCACTTACTTATTTAATGACTAAATAAGTGGATAGAAATTTAAGAATAGATAAAAGATGTTTTATCTAAAAAAATGAAATTAATGAAATAGAGAAAACTATTAAAAATAAAGGAAGGAGATGAGAAAATGTTTGATTTAGATGATGAAAATAGACTAATAAGTTCGAGCATGAAAGTTGAAGATAACGACACAGAAGTAAGTTTAAGACCTAAAAATTTATCAGATTATTTAGGACAAGAGAAAGTAAAAGAACAATTAGAAATATTTATAGAAGCGGCAAAGTCTAGAAATGAACCACTAGATCACGTATTATTATACGGACCTCCAGGTTTAGGAAAGACGACTTTAGCAAGTATAATAGCAAATGAAATGGGTGTAAATTTAAGAATTACATCTGGACCTGCTATAGAAAGAGCGGGAGATTTAGCAGCTCTTTTGACTAATTTAGAGGAAAATGATGTATTATTTATCGATGAAATACACAGAATAAATAGAAGTGTAGAGGAAGTTTTATATCCTGCTATGGAGGATTATTGTATAGATATAATAATTGGAAAAGGGCCATCAGCAAGAAGTATAAGACTTGATTTACCCAAATTTACATTAATCGGTGCGACAACAAAAGCTGGTATGTTGACAAATCCATTAAGGGATAGATTTGGTGTTATATGTAAGTTAGATTACTATACAGTAGACGAACTTGCCCAAATTTCAATGAGATCAGCAAATCTTTTAGATGCTGATATAAATTTAAATGGGGCAACAGAAATTGCCAGACGTTCAAGAGGAACACCAAGAATAGCCAATAGGCTTTTGAAAAGAGTTCGTGATTATGCTCAAGTTAAAGCAGATGGAAATATAACTGATGAAGTTGCAAGTAATGCATTAGAATTACTTGGAGTTGATAGTTTAGGACTTGACGATGTCGATGAAAAACTACTTTTAACAATAATCCATAAATTTGGTGGTGGACCAGTAGGATTAGACACTTTGGCGGCATCTATAGGAGAAGATAGAAATACAATAGAAGATGTTTATGAACCATATTTACTTCAATTAGGCTTTATAAACAGAGGGCCTAGGGGTCGTATTGCTATGCCTAAGGCATATGAACATTTAAATATAGAGTACCCCAAAAAATAAGATTTTATAAAAGTCTACCCAAATAAATAAATATTTGATATCATTGTATTTGATGTTTTGACAAATATTTATTTAGAAAGGAAGTTATACAATTGAAAACAAGTGATTTCAACTTTGATTTACCAGAAGAATTAATTGCTCAAGTTCCAATAAAAGATAGAACAAGTTCTAAACTTATGGTTCTTGATAAAGAAACTGGTGAAATCGAACATAGAATATTTAGAGATATAATAGATTATTTAAATCCGGGAGATTGTCTAGTTTTAAATGACACTAGAGTAATTCCTGCTAGACTTATAGGCTCAAAAGTAGAAACTGGTGGAAAGATAGAATTTTTACTTTTAAAAAGAACTGAAGATGATACTTGGGAAACATTAGTTAAACCGGGTAAAAGAGCAAAAATAGGTGCTAGATTCTCATTTGGAGACGGAAAATTAATTGCTGAAGTAGTTGGTATGGGTGAAGATGGTGCTAGAATAGTTAAATTTGAATACAATGGAATATTTGAAGAAATTTTAGACGAATTAGGAAACATGCCATTACCACCATATATAACAGAAAAACTAGATGAAAGAGAAAGATATCAAACAGTTTATTCTAAACACAACGGTTCTGCAGCTGCACCAACAGCAGGTCTTCATTTTACAGAAGAATTATTAGCTAAAATAAAAGAAAAAGGTGTAGACTTAGCATTTGTAACACTTCATGTTGGTCTTGGAACTTTCAGACCAGTAAAAGTAGATGATGTAGATAATCACCAAATGCATTCAGAATTTTATATGGTTACACAAGAAGCAGCAGATAAAATTAATAAAGCAAAAGCAAATGGAAATAGAGTAATAAGCGTTGGAACAACAAGTACTAGAACAATAGAATCAGTAGCAGACGAAAATGGAATAGTGAAAGCTACATCAGGGTGGACTAATATATTTATATACCCAGGGTACAAATGGAAAGTTATAGATAACTTAATTACAAACTTCCATTTACCAGAATCAACACTTATAATGTTAGTTAGTTCTTTAGCAGGGAAAGAGCATGTATTAAATGCTTATAATGAAGCTGTTAAAGATAGATACAGATTCTTTAGTTTTGGAGATGCAATGTTTATTAAATAATAAAATTAGACCTAATTGGGGGCCGTGAAATGAAAAGAAATACAAAACAAACTTTTATAAAAATAGCGCATTTATGTGAAATTTTATTATCAATCGTTATACTTTTGGTAATACTTTTGGGTATATTCGATATTTTAAGAGAAGTTTATGGAGCTTATATCATTGATTTTGCTAACCCTGTAAACTATGAGCAGCTAAATAATTTCTTGGCACAAATACTATTACTTGTAATAGCCGTAGAATTAGTAATTATGCTTTGTTTGCATCGACCAGAAACTTTATTAGAAGTTTTACTTTATGCAATAGCTAGAAAATTACTTTTAATACCAAAATCATCAAGTGCAGGAGAATTATTGCTAGGTGTATTAGCTATAGCAGCAATATTCTTTATTAAAAAATATTTAATACCAACAAGTAATAAAAATAATGATAATAATGAACAAAAAAATAGCATAAAAAGTATAATTGCATCTTATCTAAAAGATGATGACGATAATGTAAGTATGTTTTAAAAACATAAATATGAAAATATAAATTATATAGAGATAAATATATTTGAAATTTTAAGGAGAAACAAAATGAGTGCAATAAGATATGAACTTATCAAGACTTGTAAACAAAGTGGTGCAAGGCTTGGAATATTACACACACCACATGGAAGTATAGAAACACCTATATTTATGCCAGTTGGTACACAAGCAACAGTAAAAGCTATGACACCAGAGGAACTAAAAGAAATAGGATCACAAATAATCCTAAGTAATACTTACCACTTATACATGAGACCAGGTCATGAATTAGTAAAAGAAGCTGGTGGACTTCATAAATTTATGAACTGGGACAAACCAATATTAACAGATAGTGGTGGATTCCAAGTATTCTCATTAGGACCACTTAGAAAAATAACTGAAGAAGGTGTTACATTTAAATCACACTTAGATGGTTCAAGACACTTCATAAGTCCAGAAAAGGCTATGGAAATTCAAAATGCATTAGGTTCAGACATAATGATGGCATTTGATGAATGTGCTCCATACCCAGCAGACAGAGAATACGTTAAAAACTCTTTAGAAAGAACTACAAGATGGCTTCAAAGATGTAAAGATGCTCACAAAAATACAGAAAACCAAGCATTATTCGGTATAATCCAAGGTGGTATGTACAAAGATTTAAGAGAGCAATCAGCAAAAGAAATAACTGCAATAGACTTACCAGGATATGCAATAGGTGGACTTAGTGTTGGAGAACCAAAACCACTTATGTATGAAGTATTAGAATATACTACACCACTTATGCCAGTTGACAAACCAAGATACTTAATGGGTGTTGGTTCACCTGATGACTTAATTGAAGGTGTAATAAGAGGGGTAGATATGTTTGACTGCGTACTTCCAACTCGTATAGCTAGAAATGGGACTGCTATGACTAGCCAAGGTAAAGTAGTAGTTAGAAATGCAGCTTATGCTAAAGACTTTACTCCACTTGATCCAGAGTGTGATTGCTACTGCTGTAAAAACTACACAAAAGCATATATAAGACACTTAGTTAAGGCTAACGAAATATTAGCTGCTAGACTTATAACTACACACAACTTAAGATTCTTACTTAAATTAATGGAACAAGTTAGACAAGCAATAAGAGAAGACAGACTATTAGACTTTAGAGAAGAATTTTTCACTAAATATGGGTATGAATTATAAGATATTTAATATATAATGTTTAATAATGAATATGTAATTAATTAAAAGTTAAAGGAGAAAAATAAAATGAATCAATCATTAATATGGTCAATTGCTTATATAGTAGCTTTATTTGCAATATTCTACTTCTTATTTATAAGACCACAAAAGAAAAAAGATAAAGAATTAAAAGAAATGAGAGACTCTCTTGCTGTTGGAGATACTATAGTAACTATAGGTGGTATAGTTGCTAACGTAGCAAAAATAGAAGAAGAAACTATAGTTATAGAATTTGGACCAAGCAGAACTAAAATGCCAATACAAAAATGGGCTATAGGTAGCGTTCAATCAAAAAAAGAAATTAAATAATAATTAGGAATTTAAAACCTTCCTCTTAAATATATTTATTTAAGAAGGGAGGTTTTTTTATGAGTAAAGCCATAAGTATTTTTAAAGGTTTGGGATATGCATATATTTTCACTTTAATAGTAATATTAATTTATAATGCATTATTAACATTTACTAAAATATCATCAGATAATATGGGGATGATAGTGTCAATTATAACTACTTTTGGGTCAGCATTTGGTGGATTTTATGCTTGCAAACAGATAAAAGAAAAAGGATTGATATACGGATTATTAGAGGGACTATTGTATATAATCTTTTTAATTGTATTAGTATTTTTAGCAAAAGAAAATTTTTCTTTTCAAATAAGTATGCTGTATAGTGTAATATTAACAACTTTAGCTGGAGGTATAGGCGGAATTATTGGGGTAAATTTCTAAAATAATTTTAAAAATATGGAATTTGTGTTATAATTACTCAAGTATAAAATTATACATAGAAATTAAAAATCAGGAGGATATTTGACATGGCTAAAAAACATATAAAAACTTTATCTCAAGCTACTTTAAAAGAAAGTGCTGCTAAAGGTGGATGTGGAGAATGTCAAACTTCTTGTCAATCAGCTTGCAAGACTTCTTGTACAGTTGCTAATCAAGAATGTGAAAGATAGTCCACAATGAAAAAGGGGAATTGATAGGTGATGTGAGTTACCATTCAATTCCCTTTTAAAAGTTAAAGGTGGGTTGTTATGTTTCTGCTATTATTTTGCCCGTATCTTTTAAATCATAACCACCAAGTCCTTCCAATTCCTCTTTAAAAGTATCTGAATTTATAATATTTAAAATTTGTTTATAAATTGGATTTTCTAAATCGTTTGTTTTTATAACTAAATCATATCTTTCTTTTTGAAGAGGTATAAAATCAATATTATCTATTTGTTTTGCAACTTTTTCTATACCAATACCAAAATCTCCTTTACCTCTTGCAACAGCACTAGCAACAGCAAGATGAGAGTTTTCTTCATAATTATATCCATTTATTTCATTAGAAGATATATTTAATTCGCGAAGTTTACCATCTAATAATACTCTTACGCCACAACCAATTTCGCGATTTACATAGCTTAAATCATCTCTTTTTAAATCTTCCCATCCGTTTATATTTTTAGGATTTCCTTTTTGAACATAAAAACCTTGAGTTCGATATGTTAAATTTATTATTGTACAGGGAATTCCAGGAAGTAATTTCTTGACGAAATCTATATTATACTCTGATGTCTCCCAATCCCATAAATGTGAAGAAGCGATAGAAGCTTTATTATTATATAGATTATATAAACCATTATAACTTCCCATATATGACCTATATGATTTTATAGACGGAAGTGAACTTTCTATATTTCTTGATAAAATATCTAAAATCATATCTTGTCCACATATTATAATACTTTTATCATCTAGTTTTGTTTCATTTTTTTCACTTGGTATATCATTTAAAGTTATTTCTTGTTGTTGTGTATTAGGAGAAGATATGGTAGATGATTTTTGACTTTTTATATAATTATCTATATCTTCCTTGTCAATACGAAGTTTTCTACCAACTTTATAAGCAGGTAATTCACCTCTTTTTATTAATTCATAGACTGTATTTTTAGTTATTTTTAATAATTCAGCGACTTCTAATGGTGTCAATGATGTTGAATTCATAATATCAGCCTCCTTATTTAATATTTTATAATATTTGATTATTTATGTATATCAAAAATAGTGATAAAAACAAATTAAATGGTATAAAAAGTAATAAAATTAAAAAGTATACAATAAAAGATGCAAAATAAGTTGAAAAATGGTAAAAAAACGTATACAATTTAATTGAAACATAACAAAACATAACAAAACATAACGTAAAGTAACGAAAATAGATGATTTATATAATGTTATGACATGTTTTGTTTAGGAGAAACTTATTATAAGGGGGAAACATTTATTATGAAAAAAAAATTTAGTATTTTAACTCTAGCGTTATGCCTAATGCTAGGAGCAGTAGGATGCAGTAATAATAGCTCATCTTCATCATCTTCAAATGCATCAAGTGCAGCATCATCTTCAGGAGATTCAAGTGAAAAAGTAGAATTAAACATATCTGCTGCAGCGTCTTTACAAGAAGCAATGGTAGAATTAGAAAAAGAATTCAAAAACATTAATCCAGATGTTAAATTAACAGTTAACTTAGGTTCTTCAGGTTCATTAATGCAACAAATACAAGAAGGTGCACCATGTGACTTATTTATATCTGCAGGTGCAAAACAAATGGATGCATTGGTTAAAGACGGAACAGTAGAAAAAGACGCTGTTAAAACTTTATTAACAAATGACTTAGTATTAGTTGCTGCTAAAGGTGAAAAAGTAGATTCATTAGATGCTTTAAAAACTGATGATGTAGAAAAAATAGCTATCGGGGATCCTGAAAGTGTTCCAGCTGGTAAATATGCTAAAGAAGTTTTAGATAATACTAAATTATATGACAATGTAAAAGATAAATTAGTTTTAGCTAAAGACGTTAAAGAAGTTTTATCTTGGGTACAAAAAGGTAATGCTGATGTTGGTTTTGTTTACTTAAGTGATGCAACTGGTGTTGATGATGTAGATGTAGTTTTAACTACAGATGCTGATTCTCATTCAGAAATAGCTTATCCAGTAGCTGTTCTTAAAGATAGCAAACAAGCAAAAGTAGCTCAACAATTTGAAGACTTCTTATTAAGCGATAAAGCTCAAAATATATTGGAAAAACACGGCTTTAATAAAGTTAAATAGTTTATAAATATAAAATACTATAGAAAATTACATATTATAAACTTAAGTTAAAAAAAATATATTAAATAGAATTTTTAAATAAAATAACCTATAGTTGGTATACGTATTACCTTCTATAGGTTATTATAGATAGAAGAAATAAAATTTAAGAGGAGGAAGAACTAGATGGATGCAGGATTAACACCTCTTTGGATTTCCATTAGAACATCTTTATTGGCGACAATTATAACATTTTTTTTAGGAATAGGAACAGCTTATTTAGTTGCGAACTATAAAGGAAAAGGAAGGGGAATAATCGATAGTATACTAACATTACCGCTTGTTCTTCCTCCTACTGTTTTAGGGTTCTTTTTACTACTTTTCTTTGGTAAAAATGGACCTGCAGGAAAGTTTTTAATGAATTATTTTGAAATAAATATCATATTCAGTTGGACAGCAACAGTAATTGCAGCAGTTGTAGTAGCATTTCCTATGATGTATAGATCAGCGCGTTCTGCTTTTGAACAAATCGATGATAATCTAATTTCAGCAGCAAAAACATTAGGTATGAGTAATTGGAGGATATTTTACAAAATATCTATACCTCTTGCATGGCCAGGAATAATTGGTGGAGTAGTATTAGCTTTTGCAAGAGCACTTGGTGAATTTGGGGCAACATTAATGATAGCAGGGAATATACCAGGAAGAACTCAAACTATGCCACTTGCGATATTTTTCCAAGTTCAAGCTATGAACTATAAGGGAGCTATGTTATGGGTTGCAACAATTGTGGCTATTTCCGTGGTTATGATATTAATATTAAATTTTTGGTCAGATAAGCAACAAGATATTGTTGGAAAAAGAGTTAGAGGAGGTAAATAAAAATGTCTTTATATGTTGATATAGAAAAAGATTTGGGCTCCTTTAAATTAAAAGTTAAATTTGAACAGGAAAATGGAATATTAGGTTTATTAGGTCAATCAGGTTGTGGAAAAAGTATGACTTTAAAATGTATAGCTGGTATTGTGAAACCTGATAAAGGAAAAATAATTTCAAATGGTATAGTATTTTTTGACTCTGAGAAAAAAATAAACTTATCTCCGCAAAAGAGAAAAGTAGGGTTCTTGTTCCAAAATTATGCCCTTTTTCCACATATGTCTGTAAAAGAAAATATACAATTGGGAATTCAAAATTTATCTAAAGAAGAAAAAGATGAAATAACAAGTAAATATCTTAAAAAATTCAAACTAGAAGGGTTTGAAAATAGATACCCATGGCAATTATCAGGAGGGCAACAACAAAGAATAGCTCTTGCAAGGGCATTATGTTTAAATCCAAATATATTAATCTTAGATGAGCCATTTTCAGCCTTAGATTACCATCTTAGAAGTAATATGGAAAATGAATTATGTGAAATATTAAAAGATTTCAATGGAAATGTACTATTCGTAACACATGATATATCAGAAGCTTATAGAGTTAGTGATGAGATTATAGTATTTGATAATGGACTTTCCCTACCTAAAAAAAGTAAAGATAAACTTTTTGCACATCCGAGCTGTATGACAGAAGCAGTCATCACAGGATGCAAAAATATATCTGCATGTGATATAATAGATATAGATACAGTATTTGCTAAAGATTGGGGATTTAAATGCAAACTAGATAAAGGTGTGAATAAGGATTCAAAATATATTGGAATAAGAGCACATCATATGAAAGTAGTTGAAGAAGAAGTTGAAAATGGAGAAAATTTATTTGAAATGACAGTAGTAAGGGTTATAGAAAACTCATTCAGCTATAATATTCATATAAAAAATTGTGATAACGAAAACAATCTTCCATTACAGATGGAAGTTGATAAAAATATTAAAAAAGTTAAAGTAGGACAAACCATTAAAGTTAAATTTGAGCAAAACTCAGTATTTGATTTTTAAAAAACACCCATAAGTATTACAAACACTCTCACGACATAATTGCCGGGAGAGTTTTTGCTTTAAGTACAAATTATTTCAGCAAATAAACGTATGTATAACTTGATTACATTATATTAAAAAGTTATAATAAAATTTGTGTAAAAAATAGATGAAATTTACTTTAGGAGGAAATAGACATGATACATAAGTTTTCCATGAACGGATATAATATAGTATTAGACGTAGATGGAGGAAGCGTACATATATTAGATGATGTTGCATATGAATTAGTTGATTTATATGAAGAAAACACAAAAGAAGAAATAATATCTAAATTAGAAAATAAATTTACAGCAGAACAAATAGCAGAAGCATATGACGAAATAACTTCTTTAAAAGAAGAAGGATTATTATTTACAACAGATACATATGAATTTAATCCAAACTTCGTAAATAGAAAAAAAGTAGTAAAAGCTTTATGTCTACATGTTTCACATGACTGTAACTTAAGATGTAAATATTGTTTTGCATCACAAGGTGACTTCGGTGGAGCAAAAGAAATAATGAATTTTGAAGTTGGTAAAGCTGCAATAGATTACTTAATAGCTAACTCAGGAAACAGAAGAAACTTAGAAATAGACTTCTTCGGTGGTGAGCCATTAATGAACTTTGAAGTTGTTAAACAACTTGTTGAATATGGAAGAAAAGTTGAAAAAACTCGTGGAAAAAATATAAGATTCACAATAACAACAAATGGTGTTTTATTAGATGATGAAAAAATAAAATACATAAATGAAAATATGCACAATGTAGTTCTTAGTTTAGATGGTAGAAAAGAAGTAAACGACAATATGAGACCTACTGTAAACAATAAAGGAAGTTATGACATAATAGCTCCTAAATTTAAAAAGTTAGTATCTGAAAGACCAAAAGACAAATACTACTACATAAGAGGGACATTCACTAGAGATAACCTAGACTTCTCAGAAGACGTACTTCACTTTGCAAATGAAGGATTCAAATTAACATCTGTTGAACCAGTTGTTGGTGAAGAAGAAAATCCTTATGCATTAAGAGAAGAAGATCTTCCAAAAGTATTTGAAGAATATGAAAAATTAGCAGTTCAATACGCTGATATGAAATTAAAAGGTGACGGTTTCTCATTCTTCCACTTTATGATAGACTTAAATCAAGGACCTTGTGTTATAAAGAGAATAACTGGTTGTGGAGCAGGTAATGAATATCTTGCTATAACTCCATCAGGTGATATATACCCATGTCATCAATTCGTAGGAAATGAAGACTTTAAATTAGGTAATATATTAGATGAAAAAATAGAATTACCAAAAGAGGTAACAAATATGTTCAGAGAAGCTCATGTTTATGCTAAAGATGAATGTAGAAACTGCTGGAATAAATTCTATTGTTCAGGTGGATGTCATGCAAATGCAATCAACTTCAATAATGACATAAAAGTTCCTTATAAGCTTGGATGTGAAATGCAAAAGAAACGTACTGAATGTTCTATAATGATTCAAGCCAAAATGATGTTAGAAGGAAATTAATATTAAAGGGGCGAATGAAAATGATTAAAGAATTCGAAGGAATTATGCCTGAAATTGATGAATCTGTATTTGTTGCAGAAAGTGCAGACATAATAGGTGATGTTAAAATCGGGAAAAATTCAAGTGTGTGGTATAATACAGTTCTTAGAGGCGACGAACACGCTATAAGAATTGGAGAAAATACTAACATACAAGATGGGACTGTAGTCCATGTTGGATTAGATGTAGATACTGTAATAGGCGATAATGTAACTGTAGGCCATAATGCATTAGTTCATGGGTGTAAAATAGGAAATAACAGTCTTGTAGGTATGGGCGCAATAGTTTTAAATGGTGCTGAAATAGGTGAATTTTGTATGATAGGTGCTGGTGCTTTAGTAACACAAAACAAAAAGTTCCCAGATGGTATGCTTATAATAGGATCTCCTGCAAAAGCTGTGAGAGAATTAACAGAAGAAGAAAAACAAAGTTTAATAAAATCAGCAGATGATTATTGTGCTAATGCTCAAAAACATAAATAATCTAAAGTTTTAATTCAATATAAAATTAAATTAATATTTAAAAATAAAGTGTATAAGATGGATATGACATAAATTATGTTGTATCCATTTTTTTAAAGGGGTATAAATTATGTTTACAGATATTATTAAAGATAAATGGGAAAATAAAAATAAGAATGATAAAGCGGCAATTGAATTGTGGAATTCAAAGGCGGATTACTTTGGAAGCTATGAATTGGAAAATGTACAAAATGAAAGGTTCATTCAGATAATAAAAGAAAATAACTTGATAAATAAAGATAGTTTTATTTTAGATGTAGGGTGCGGTGCCGGGAAATATTGCGCATCATTAGCAGATGATTGTTTCAAATGCATTGGAACAGATTTATCACCAAGAATGATAGAATTTGCAAAAGAGAAGGCAAAACAATACGATAAGAAAAATGTAGAGTTTAGATGTGACGATTGGTCAAAACTCGATATAGAAAAAGAAGGTTTAATCAAAAAATTCGATTTAGTTATGGCATGTATGACTCCAGCAATATCTAATTATGAAACTTTTAAAAAATTTATGGACTGTAGTAAAAGTGCGGGTATATATTGCAGTGGCACTAGAAGAACAGATTCAGTAAGTGATGAGATTGATAAATTGCTTGGAATAAAAAATAAACAAAGCAATTCTGAAGATACTGTTAAGTATGTATTCAATATTCTTTGGGAAAATGGATATTACCCTAAAATAGAATACATAGAACAAAGTTGGGATAGTGAGATGAGTATTGAGAAATCATGTGAGGTTTATATAAATAGATGTAAAGCTAAATACGATATTGATGAGAATCAAGAGCATATTATAAAGAAATATATAGAAGAGATAAGCATAAATGGTTTAATTTATGAAAAAATAAATACAATAAAAGCAGTTGTTTATTGGAAAAACTAAAACAAATTGTTAAACAATTAAAAAATATAATATAATAGAATGTGTGAAAATTATCAATATAAAGAAAAAAATTGACGTTAAAAAATATAGAGAAATTTTGTAATATGTGGACAAAATAGAAAAATAATAGCAGGAGGTGATTGTATGCTTTATAAAAAGAAATGGACATTAAAACATTTTGGGAAAATAAAAGAAAATAAAGTAGGAACACAAGTCGGTATTTCCCCGGAAATAAGTCAAATATTAAAAAATAGAGACATAATAACAGAAAAAGATGCTGAAATATTTATGAATCCCTCTTTGGATTATCTAAGAGACCCGTTTTTGATGAAGGATATGCAAAAAGGTGTAGATAGGATAAAAAAAGCTATCGAAAAAAAGGAGAGGATATTTATATATGGCGACTATGATGTCGACGGGGTATCTTCAACATCTATATTAGTATTATATTTTAAATCTATAGGATATGATGTAAAATACTACATTCCAAATAGATTAAAAGAAGGATATGGGATAAGCATTGAGGCATTAGAAAAAATAAACGAGATAGGCTGTGATTTATTAATAAGTGTAGACTGTGGAATAACTTCAGCAAAAGAAGTAGAATTTGCAAAAACACTTGGAATGGACGTAATAATAACAGATCACCATGAATGCCAAGATGAGATTCCAGACGCAATAGCAGTAATAAATCCAAAACAAGAGGACTGTACATATCCATACGACTTTTTATGCGGGTGTGGGGTTGCATTTAAATTAATACAAGCATTGACACCACCTGAAGTATTTAAGGAATCAATGTATGATTATTTAGAGATTGTAACTCTGGCTACTATTTGTGACATTGTACCTTTAAAAGATGAAAATAGAATAATCGTAAAAAATGGTCTAAAAATGATGAAAGATGGTAGAAATATAGGTTTAAAAGAGCTTATAAAGGTGTGTGGAATAGATACTCACCAACTTAAATCATCACATATAGGATATTCAGTAGGGCCTAGAATAAACGCATCAGGACGTTTAGGATATTCTTATCTAGGAGTAGAATTATTTACTGCAGACAGCCCAGAACAAGCTAAAGAAATAGCTATGGATTTAGAAGAAAAAAATAGCGAAAGACAGTTAATTGAAAGTAAGATGTATAGTGAAGCTGAAGCGATTATAGCAAATAATCCATCTTATGAAGATGACAAGGTTTTAGTAGTAGCTAATGAAGGATGGCAACATGGTATTATAGGAATAGTTGCATCAAAATTAACTGAAAAATACTACAAACCGACTATATTGCTTACTATAGAAGAAGGAATGGCAACAGGTTCAGCTAGATCAATAAAAGGCTTTAGTATATTTGATGCTCTTGTTGAATGTAAGGATTTAATGTCTAAATTTGGAGGTCATGAACAAGCGGCAGGGCTTTCAATGGATGCACGAAATATAGATGAACTTAGACAAAGAGTAAATGAAATTGCAGATTATAGCTTGACTAAGGAAGATATGATTGAAAATATAAAAGTTGAGTACGAATTACAAGAGGGACAAGTTGATTTAGATTTAGTTGACCAACTTCATCTTCTAGAACCTTTTGGAATGAGCAATCCAACACCTAGATTTATAATGAGAGATTTAGTTTTAGCTAATATAGGATTTGTTGGTGCGGCAAAACAACATCTTAAATTAACTCTGCAAAAAGATTCTGTATATGAAGCTATTGGATTTAATATGGCTTATTTAGCAGATGAATTTACTAGAGGGGATAAAGTAGATGTTTTATTTCAATTAGATGAAAATAATTACAATAATAATAGAAAAGTCCAATTCTTACTTAAGGATATAAGAATGGCACATCCTAAGTCAGCAATAAAAGATTCTACATCTATAAAACTATTTTCAAAAATAGTTCCACATGATGTGAACAATTTATATAAAATAGATTACGATTTAGAAAAAAAAGGAATAAAGGATAGTGATTTTGGGCAAAATGAAATATCAAGTAGTTTTAATCAAAAATATAGTGACTACAATGATATAAATATATTTGAATTTTTCGATGAAGATACATTAGTAATTTGTAATACATTAAACGGATTTTTTAGAGCTTATTCAGATTTATCGCTTATAGATGACGAATTTGATATTGGATTTGGAATAATATGTAAAGATACACATAAAATAAAACTTATATTTTCTCCTAATCTTGATAAATTAGATTTAAACATATATAATAATATTATTCTTTACGATTTTTTATATAATAAAGAAGAATATTCGTATTTATTATATAATATTAAGGCAAATTCTAACCTTGTTAAGTATTATGATGAAAAAAGTAAATTATATTTAAATAGTATAATGGATAACATAGTTCCTACAAGGGATGAATTTATATCTGTATATAAATATTGTATTACAAATAAACACATTGAAATTACACTTAATAAAATAAAAGCTGTATTTGGAGTAATGCCATTAAAAATATTTGTTATATTAAGTGTTTTTAGAGAGTTTAATTTACTAGAATACACAATAAATGAAATAGATAATATCTTGATTATAGATTTTACAAAACAGTCTATTTCTAAATTTAATCTTGATGAAAGTTTGATACTTATAAATATTAAGGAATTAAAAGACAGATACTTAGAAAGCTATTAGGAGGAATCTAGAATGGATTTAAAAAAATGTGTAAGGGTTATAGAAGATTTCCCAAAAGAGGGGATTAGTTTTAAGGATATAACAACTTTATTAAAAGATGGAAAAGCCTTAAAATATGCTATTGATCAAATAGTTGAAGATTTAAATGATAAAAACATCGATATAGTTGTTGGACCAGAAGCAAGAGGATTTTTAGTTGGGACACCAGTTGCATATGCTTTAGAAGCTGGATTTGTACCAGTTAGAAAACCAGGAAAATTACCAGGTGAAGTTGAAAGATTTGAATATGATTTAGAATACGGTTCAAATATATTAGAAATACACAAAGATGCAATAAAACCAGGTCAAAAAGTGGCAATAGTTGACGATTTACTAGCTACAGGAGGAACTACAGAAGCTGCAATAAAATTAATAGAAAATTTAGGTGGAGAAGTAGTTTCGCTTCAATTCTTAATAGAATTAGAAGATTTAAATGGTAAAGCTAAATTAGAAGGTTATCATATTAATTCTCTAATAAAATACTAGAATAATAATAGTTGGTATATACCAACTATTTTCATATATATAAAAATATAGGATAATCAGGTGGTAATATGTATGACAAGGAATTACAAGAAATTTTAGATAAAATTAAAAAATACGCTCCTAATGCAGATGTGACTCCAGTTATAAAAGCATATGAATTAGCAAAATCTGCACATGCAGGAGTATTTAGAAAATCGGGTGAACCATATATTATTCATCCAATAGCTGTTGCAAATATATTAGCCGATCTAGAACTAGATATGGAAGTTATAGCAGCAGGTCTGTTACATGATGTTGTAGAAGACACACCTTACACATATGAAGATATTAAAGAATTATTTGGCAAAGATATAGCAGACTTAGTAGATGGAGTTACTAAATTAGGTAAAATTAAGTATCAAACAAAAGAAGAATCTCAAGCTGAAAACCTTAGAAAAATGTTCTTAGCTATGGCTAAAGATATAAGAGTTATCTTAATTAAATTAGCCGATAGACTTCATAATATGAGGACTCTTAAGTATATGCCAGAGGAAAAGGCTAAATATAAAGCTAAAGAAACTCTAGAAATATACGGTGGGATTGCTCATAGAATAGGTATATCAAAGATTAAATGGGAATTAGAAGACTTAGCTTTAAAATATATCGATCCAGAAGGTTATAGAGAACTTGCTGAAAAGATAACTATGAAGAGAAGTCAAAGACAGGAATACATAGATAAAATAGTACGATTGTTACAAGACAAATTTAAAGAAGTAGATATAGATTGTGAAGTTTCAGGTAGACCAAAACACTTCTATAGTATCTACAAAAAAATGAAGAAAAAACACAAAACATTTGAAGAAATTTATGATTTAACTGCTGTTAGAATAATTGTTAACACGGTTAAGGACTGTTATGCAGTCTTAGGTATGGTTCATACAATGTGGATTCCTATGCCAGGAAGATTTAAAGACTACATCGCTATGCCAAAGCCAAACCTTTATCAATCTCTTCATACAACTGTAATAGGTCCTGATGGTGAGCCTGTAGAAATACAAATTAGAACTCATGAGATGCATGAGATTGCTGAAAATGGTATCGCTGCTCACTGGAAATATAAAGAAGGTATTACAGGAAGTCATGATGCTAAGATGGAACAAAAATTAAAATGGCTAAGACAAATGATGGAGTGGGAAAAAGACGTACAAGATCCACATGAGTTTTTAGATGCACTAAAAGACGACGTATTTAATAGTCAAGTTTATGTATTTACACCAAGAGGGGATGTAATTGAATTACCAGCAGGTTCTACACCGATAGACTTCGCTTATAGAGTTCATACAAATGTAGGTAATAAATGTACAGGTGCAAAAATAAACGGTAAAATTGTTCCAATAAATTATAAATTACAAAATGGTGAAATTGTAGAAGTTATAACATCAGCAAACTCACCAGGGCCAAGTCGTGATTGGTTAAGTATAGTACAAACACCAACAGCTAGAAATAGAATAAGACAATGGTTCAAAAAAGAAAGAAGAGAAGAAAATGTTGAGCGTGGGACAGATATATTAGAAAAAGAATTCAAACGCTACAACATACCATACAAAAATGCTAGCATTCAAAAATTCTTAACTCAAGTTGCAAAAAAATTCAATCAACCAAGTTTAGAAGACTTAATTGCAACTATAGGATATGGTGGTATAGCTACATCACAAGTTATGCCAAAGGTTAGGGATTTCTACAATAAAGAAGTTAACCGCCAAGAAAAAGAAAAGCGAATGCAAGAAAAAGAAGATAAAATTAAGCAAAACTTCGATGAACAAGAATACGCTAAGAAAAGAAAGAAAAAAGATAACGGTATTACAGTAAAAGGATTAGATAACATATTAGTAAGATTCGCTAAATGTTGTAACCCACTTCCAGGGGACGATATAATAGGATATATCACAAAAGGAAGGGGTGTAGCAATCCATAGAAAAGACTGTCCAAATATAAAACTTGATGATGAATTCCTACAAAATAGGCTTGTTGAAGTTGAATGGAATAATCCAGAAAAGAGCAAATTTGAAGGTGAAGTAAAAATCATTGCAATAGATAGAGTAGGTCTTTTAAATGATGTTATACATATCGTATCTATGGAAAAACTAAGTATAAGCGGTATAAATTGCAGAGTATTAAAGGACAATACAGCAAATATAAGTTTATTAGTCGAAGTTAACGATATATCAGAATTAAAACAACTTATGAAAAAAATAAAATCAATACCAGGGGTTGACGAAGTTTCAAGAATGAGAAACTAACCCCTAGGGTTTTTAATAAAATTTAAAGTTTAGGGAGGCAGATATGAGAGCTGTTGTTCAAAGAGTATCAAGTTCAAGGGTTACTGTAGATGAAAGAGTAACAGGAGAAGTCAAAAAAGGTCTATTAGTTTTATTAGGAGTAACTCATGATGATACTTCAAAAGACGTAGACTATATGGTAGATAAAGTAACAAATTTAAGAATATTTGAAGATGAAAACGACAAAATGAATTTATCTTTAAAAGATATCGAAGGGGAAGTAATGGCAGTATCTCAATTTACGCTTTATGGAGACGCTAGAAAAGGAAGAAGACCAAGTTTTTCTGATGCAGCGAGACCTGATGTAGCAAATCCTCTATACGAAGAATTTGTAGAAAAATTAAGAGCACAAGGGATAACTGTAGGAACAGGGGAATTTGGAGCTCATATGATGGTAGAACTAACAAATGATGGTCCAGTAACAATTTTATTAGAATCTAAAAAAGCTTTCTAAGGAGGGATTTTGATGATAATTGAAAAAGTTGTAGATAGATTTATGGATGAAAATACTTATATACTTGGGGACGAAAAAACTAAAAAATGTGCAGTAATAGATCCAGGTGGAAGTATTATAGATATATTCAACATAATAAAACAACATGGACTGACTGTAGAATATATAATATTAACTCATGGACATGGCGATCATATATGTCGTGTACCAGAAATTAAAAGCAAAACAAATGCTAAAATAGTAGCTCATGTAAATGAAGAAGAAGTTTTAATAGACAGAAATAAAAATTTAAGTGCACAACTTCCAGGGCCTTTAGTTGAATTTGATGCTGATGAGTACGTTCAAGAAGGCGACGTTATAGAGCTTGGAAGCCTTAAATTAAAAGTTATACACACTCCAGGACACACAAAAGGTGGAATGTGCATAAAAGTAGGAGAACACATATTCACAGGGGATACTTTATTTGCAGGAAGTATAGGAAGAACTGATTTTTATGGTGGAGATTACAAACAAATTATGAAATCTTTAAGAAAATTAGCTAAATACGATGATAACGCAGTAATATACCCAGGACATGGACCTACATCTACAATTGGAGTAGAAAAAAGAATGAATCCATATATGCAACAAATTTAAGTTTTTCCAGTACTGTTTTAGCTAATCAAAGCAGTACTGGATTATTTTTTTAACAGAAAAAAGCTATAATAGAAGGAGACGTAAAATGATAGGAGTTGTTCTAAAAGGACATGATTATAAATACGAAGTAAGTGAACTTATAAAATTATTTACTTCTGATTTTAGATTTATCGATGTAAGAGACTGTATGATGGTAATAGAAAATAGTATTTTCTATCATGGAGACAGACTTTTCTCAAAAACTGTTTATTGTGAAAACTATCAAGAAATACTTAGCAACGTTGATTACAGAGATTTAAGCGGACTAGATGAAAGAGAACGTAAAAAAACTATAAAAGAAACAATAAAAAGAAGTATGTTCAAAATTCTTGAACAAAAATTTGAATCTAATGTACCTTGGGGTATACTTACGGGTATAAGACCAGTAAAAATAGTCCATGCTTTATTAGATGAAGGAAAAGATGAAGAATATATAAAAATAAAATTAGCAGAAGATTACTATATAAAAGATGATAAAATAGAATTAGCTCTAAATATTGCAAAAAGAGAGAGACAATTTATATATCCAATAGATGAAAATAAGGTATCATTATATGTAGGAATACCTTTCTGCCCAACTAGATGTTATTATTGCTCATTCCCAGCAAATCCAGTTGATAAATTTGGTGGTAAAAAGCCACTATATGTAGAAAAATTACTTCAAGAAGCCAAAGGTGTTGCAGAACTTCTTAGAGATAACAACAAAGAAATAGAAACTTTATATATAGGTGGAGGTACTCCAACAACTTTATCACCAGAAGAAATGGATACTTTAATAAAAGGATTATTCAAAGAATTCGATTTAAGCAATATAAAAGAATTCACAGTGGAAGCGGGAAGACCTGATACAATAAATAGAGAGATTTTAGAAGTTCTTAAAAAACACGGTGTAAGTAGAATTAGTATAAATCCACAGACTATGAACGACGAAACTCTACAAAAAGTAGGAAGAAAACATAGTGTAAATGATATAATTGAATGTTTTCAGTTGGCGAGAGAGCTAGGATTTGATAATATTAATATGGATATAATTTTAGGTCTTGTTGATGAAAATCTAGCAATGGTAGAAAATACATTAAAAGAAATAGAAAAACTTTCACCAGAAAGTTTAACAGTGCACACATTAGCTGTTAAAAGAACATCTAAATTGAAAGAAAATATAGATAACTATGAATTAACTCAATTCGATGAAATGACTAAGATGATAGATTTATCTATGAAATATGCAAAGAAAATGGGACTTAATCCGTACTATATGTACAGACAAAAACACATGTTAGGAAACCTAGAAAATATAGGTTATGCTAAAGAAGGATATGAATGTATATATAATATTCAAATAATGGAGGAGCGCCAAAGTAATATAGCTTTAGGGGCTGGTTCAATCACAAAATTTGTATATGCAGATGAAAATAGAATTGAAAGAGTAGAAAACGTCAAAAATCTAGAACAATATATTGATAGAGTTGACGAAATGATAAATAGAAAATATAAGGAGGTACAAAAGAATGTTAAGTAAAGCACCTAGAGGAACTAAAGATATAACACCAAAGGATGTATATAAATGGCATTATGTAGAAAAAAAATTCAGAGAAATCTGTGCATTATATGGATATGAAGAAATAAGAACTCCTATCTTTGAACACACAGAAGTATTTGCTAGAAGTGTTGGGGACACTACTGATGTTGTTCAAAAAGAAATGTATAGTTTCACTGATAGAGGAGATAGACAGTTAAGTTTAAAACCAGAAGGAACAGCAGGTGTTATAAGATCATTTATAGAAAATAAAATGTATGCTGATACACAACCAACAAAATTATACTACATAACTCCTTGCTTCAGATATGAAAGACCACAAGCAGGAAGACAAAGACAATTCCACCAATTTGGTATAGAAGTATTAGGAAGTGATGGACCATCAGTAGATGCTGAGGTTATAAGCCTTGCAGTACAATTCTTCAACGAAATGGGACTTAAAAACTTATCAGTAAATATAAACTCTGTAGGTTGCCCAACATGTAGAGAAGAATACAATAGAAAATTAAAAGAATATCTAGACAAAAAAGTTGACGTATTATGCGAAACTTGTTTAGAAAGAAAAGATAAAAATCCAATGAGAGTTATCGACTGTAAGAACCCTCACTGTAAAGAAAACTTACAAGACATACCTTTCATGATAGACCACTTATGTGAAGATTGTAAGGATCACTTTGACAAATTACAAACTTACTTAAAAGAAATGGATATAAACTATGTAGTTGATAAAACTATAGTTAGGGGATTAGATTACTACAAAAAGACAGCGTTCGAAATTATATCTAACGACATCGGTTCTCAAAGTACAGTTTGTGGTGGAGGTAGATACGACGGACTAGTTGAAATGCTTGGTGGACCTAAAGGTATAAGCGGTATAGGATTTGCTCTTGGAGCAGAAAGATTATTATTAACTTTAGAAAATAACAATATAGAAATCGAAAATCCAAAATCAACTGATATATATATAGCAACTATAGGTGATGCAGCTAAGACTAAGAGCTTTAAATTAATAAAAGATTTAAGAACTAATCACATAAGTGCAGACAATGACCACTTAGATAAGAGTTTAAAAGCTCAATTTAAGTACTCTGACAAACTTAACGCTAAATACACAGTAGTTATAGGTGATGATGAGTTAGCTAACGATACAGCAACACTTAAAAATATGAAAACATCAGAACAAACAACTATAAAACTAAGCGAATTAGTTGACGAACTTAAAAAAAGATTATAATCTAATATATGAAAAATACTAGAGGGGCTGCTTATATTTTTGCTAACCACAAAATAGTAGTCCTCCTTTAGTGTGTAAATGATAAAGGAGAAAAACATGGAGACATTAAAAGGATTAAAGAGAACTCACTATTGTGGAGATCTTAGAATGGACAATGTTGGCGAAGAAGTTATTCTAAATGGTTGGGTTCAAAAGAAAAGAAACTTAGGCGGATTAGTATTCGTTGACTTAAGAGATATAAGAGGAATAAGCCAAATAATATTCGATGCTGACGTAAGTAAAGATGCATTTGAAAAAGCTGAAAAATTAGGTTCAGAATATGTTATAGCTGTAAAAGGTATAGTTCGTGAAAGACAAGCTAAAAACCCTAACATGGCTACTGGAGATATAGAAATATCAGCTACAGAACTTAGAGTTCTTAGCAAATCTCAAACTCCACCAATATATATAAAAGATGACGACAACGTATCTGAAGATAAAAGATTAAAATATAGATACTTAGACTTAAGAAAGCCTTCTATGCAAAATAACTTAATAATGAGAAGTAGAGTTGCTCAAATAGTAAGACAATACTTATCTGAAAACAACTTCTTAGAAATAGAAACACCTTTCTTAATAAAACCAAGTCCAGAAGGTGCTAGAGATTACCTTGTACCAAGTAGAGTTAACCCAGGTAAATTCTACGCTTTACCACAATCACCACAATTATTCAAACAAATATTAATGGTAAGTGGTATGGACAGATACTTCCAAATAGTTAAATGTTTCAGAGACGAAGATTTAAGAGCTGATAGACAACCAGAATTCACTCAAATAGACTGCGAAATGTCTTTCGTTGACGAAAATGATGTTATGACTATGATGGAAAACATGATAGGAAGAATATTCAAAGAAATACACAACATAGATATACAATTACCACTTAAGAGAATGACTTACAAAGAAGCTATGGACAGATTCGGTTCTGACAAACCAGATACTAGATTTGCTATGGAACTTACAGATTTATCAGACTTAGTTAAAGACTGTGGATTTGGAGTATTCTCATCAGCTGCAAATGCTGCTAACTCAAGTGTTAGAGCTATAAATGCAATAGGTGGAGCAGATGCATTCTCTAAAAAAGGAATGAAAAAATTAGAAGAACATGCTAAAACTTACAAAGCTAAAGGTTTAGCTTGGATAAAAGTTACTGAAGAAGGTATAGATTCTCCAATAGCTAAATTCTTCACAGAAGATGAAATAAAAGCTATATTAGATAGAATGGACGCTAAAGCAGGAGACTTAATATTATTCGTAGCTGACAAAAACAAAGTTGTATATGATGCATTAGGTCAATTAAGACTAGAAGTTGCTAGAAAAATGGACTTAATAGACAAAAACAAATACAACTTATTATGGGTAACTGAATTCCCACTATTCGAAGAAGACGAAGAAACAGGAAGAATGATAGCAATGCACCATCCATTCACTTGCCCATTAGACGAAGATATAGATAAATTAGATCAAGAAGATAAAACTCAATTAAGAGCTAAAGCTTATGACATGGTATTAAACGGATATGAGCTTGGTGGAGGTAGTGTAAGAATATCTGATGAAGAAGTTCAAGAAAAGATGTTCAAGGCCTTAGGAATGAGCCAAGAGACTGCTAACGATAAATTCGGATACTTATTAGAAGCATTCAAATACGGTGTTCCACCACACGCTGGTCTTGCATTTGGATTTGACAGACTTATGATGTTACTTACAGGAGCTGACAACATAAGAGAAGTAATAGCATTCCCTAAAAACCAAAATGCTATATGCCCAATGACTAATGCACCAGGATTACCAGAAGAAGGTCAATTAGAAGAATTAAGCATAAAAGTTGATTTAGAAGAACAAGAATAATACATGTTATTTATTGTTTATAATAAAAAGACTGCACATTTAATATGTGTAGTCTTTTTTTTGAGAAATTCATTTCTTTATATTGAACATTTAACTCTTATATAAAACTATATTTAATATATATGAAAAGTAAAAAAATAAAATTATAACTGATAAATATTATCAATTATATTGACAATTAGAAAATAATAATATATCATGGTATTAAAATGATAATCAGTATCATTTGCTTGACATAAGAAAATAAATGGATTAAAATAAAATTATCAAAATGATAATAAAAACAAAAAAATATAAAGGGGTGTACGGATATGAGTTTAGTAGTCGTTGGTGGAAACGAAAGAATGAAAAGAGATTATATACAGTTAGCAAAAAATAGGGGATATAAGGCAAAAGTAGTTTTAAACATGTCTTCACGTGTTAAAAGGTCAATTGGAAGTCCAGATGCAATTGTAATATTCACATCAACAGTATCGCACAAATTAATGGCATCAGTCGAGACTCAGGCTAAAAAACAAGATATTCCTATAATAAGAAATAAAAATAATAGTAAATTTGCATTTGAGCAATCTTTAGATTTAGTTGATGAATGTACAGGAGCTTGCAGAGTATGTAAAAATAAAGAGTGTATAATGAAGCATCAATAAGAGAATATTCAGTTTACATATTAAGATAAATTTAACATTGAAATGAGTAGTACTACCAAAATACTACTGTAAAAACTTACAAATATAAGTTATAATATAAATAGTGAAAAATTGGTTATAAAAAGTCATTAGGGTATATAACCAAAAAAAAGGTCTCAGGATTCCTAGTCCCCTGAGATCTTTTTATTTACATAAATATATTAATTTGCATAATGTTTAACACCGTATTTTAATATTTTAGCATCTATTCCTAGAAATCTTGCATATAGCCAAACGGCAGGACTTCTAAGTCTGCCCTTGGAACAACCAATTAAAATTTTATATTGTCTATTATTTGATATTTCTAATAACTTATTCCTAATATATTTTTTATTTTTAAAAAGTCCATAAAAAACTATTATTCCAGCCAAGTATAAATGTCTATGGAGAAGTTGATGTTGCTCTATAGTTATTACAGGGATATTATATTGTAATAATTTTATAGCATTAAATTCTTCAGCTGATCTTACATCAACTGTCTTATTATATTCATTATTATTTAAATTCGTAAATATATTTTCGCCAAAAAAAATACACAATATTTTATCTAAATTTAATATATTTGACAAAGCTGTCTCCTTTCAATTAATTAATATAATCAATTATATTTATTATACATCAAAAGCTAATAATAAGATTATAATGAAGTAAATAGAATTATTAAATTTATGTTAAATTAATTTTCGATAAATTACAATTATATAATCAAATAAAAAAGTCAGATATGCTATAATAAATTGAGGTAATTATATAAAATTATAATTTGAAAAATTAAAATAATTAATATAGATTTTCATTTATAGAAGTAGAGCAGACTTTACATGTTAGGGGGAATAGACATATGATATTTTATTACTCTGGGACCGGAAATTCTTTATGGGTAGCTAAAGAAATAGGTAAAGACCAAAATGAGAGATTAATAAATATTGCAACAGAGATGAAGAAAAATCAAGAAGAGTATGTTTATGAATTAGAACGAAAAGAAAAAATAGGATTTGTATTTCCAACATATTCTTGGGCTCCACCCCAAATAGTTGAGCATTTTATTAAGAAAATAAAATTTGAGGGGTATAGGCAACATTATTTATTTTCGGTTTATACGTGTGGAAGTGATACGGGATGTATGTCAAAGTATTTAGATAATATGTTTAAGGATAAAAAAATGGAGATATACTATACTGAATTTATACAAATGCCAGAAAATTTTATAACTATGTTTGATTTAGATTCTACTCTTTTAAGAAATAAAAAATTAGTAGATGCTCAAAAACAAATAATAAAAATAAATGAGCAAATAAAAGATAGACGTCTACATGCTTTTGATAAAGAAAAATACAATATAAGTGATTATTTTAAAACATATATAGTAAAGAAATTATTTTATATTTTTTGTATGGGAACATCAAAGTTTAGCGGAGATAATAATTGCAACTCATGTGGTCTTTGTACAAAGGTGTGTCCTTTTGAAAATATAGAATTATATAAAGGAAAGCCTATGTGGCATCAACATTGTACAAAGTGTATGGCCTGTATTTGTAGATGTCCAAAAGAGGCAATTCAATATGGAAAAAGTACGAAAAATAAGGGAAGATATTATAATCCTTTATTATTAAAAGATAAAGAAGATAATAAATAAAAAAGCAACGAAATTCGTTGCTTTTTTTATACATGCAGCGACGATGGTAATTATCTATTTAATCACCATCGTCGTCGGCTTTAATTGACTAAAGTTTATTTAGGAAAACGATTTTTAAACTTCATAAAAACTTAAACATAGAATTATGATTATTCTACAATTTTTATAGAAGAATAAAGTATTTGTATAATTAATATTATATATGATTAAAAAAATAAGTCTATAAAATTGTAAAAATATTATGAATTAATAAAATTTTATGAGATTAATTATTTTTTTTGTAAAATATAATTATCGAATAACAGATAAAAAATCATGTTTACAAGATAAAATGTACAGAAAACAATAAATTTGTTACAATTTAATAAGTATGGGTAAACTAAATCATATAGTTAAACACGATGTATTTATTTAGGTGGAATTTTAGGAACGAATAAATAGAAATGAATTAAATCAATTGATTTAAAAATTAATAGATTAAGTTAAAGTGAATATAGAATAATAGTAGAGGAGGAGTCAATGGATTGTTTTTAATATAACAAAGAATCCATTGAAAATAATTTATGTTAAATATAGGATGTCATTTATCAGTGTCAAAAGGGTTTGAAAATATGGGGAAAGAAGCATTATCTATTGATGCAAATACATTTCAATTTTTCACTAGAAACCCAAGAGGCGGAAAGGCTAAACAATTAGATCAAAATGATATAGATAAATTTTTAAAATTAGCTAAAGAAAATAACTTTGCACAATTACTAGCACATGCACCATACACACTAAATGCCTGTGCTGCAGATGAAAGTAAAAGAGAATTTGCAGTAAATACTTTTATAGATGATTTAAAACGATTAGAATTAACTCCAAATAATTTATACAATTTCCATCCAGGAAGTCACGTAAAACAAGGTGTGGATGTAGGTATAAAATATATAACAGATATGTTAAATCAAGCTCTTACAAAAGAGCAAACTACGACAGTTCTTCTTGAAACAATGGCAGGTAAAGGCACAGAAGTAGGTCGAAGTTTTGAAGAATTAAAAGCTATAATAGATGGTGTAGAAATAGACGAAAAACTAGGTGTATGTTTAGATACATGTCATGTGTTTGATGCCGGATATGATATAGTAAACAACTTAGATGGAGTATTAGAAGAATTTGATAATATAATAGGTTTAGATAGATTAAAAGCAATACATTTAAATGACAGTTTAAATTCATGTGGAAGTCATAAAGATAGACATGCAAAAATAGGAGAAGGACAAATAGGACTTGATGCAATAGTTAGAATAATAAACCATGATGCATTAAAAGATCTTCCTTTCTTACTAGAAACTCCAAATGAATTAGATGGATATGCAAAAGAAATAGAGCTTTTAAAAAGCAAATATGTCTGGTAAAAAATAATAAAAAATACGTGATACTATGAGAGCAATATTAAAAAAGGTATAAGAACCTTCATTTAATATTGCTTTTTTTGTGAAAAAATAAAAAAATTAATGTTCTTTAGAAAGAAGTAGCCAATTTAAGTCTCAAAATAATGTAAAATATAATGTTATAGAAGGCAAATATAGACATAAATCGAAAGATAATATAACATAAGAAAGTACGTTATAAAATTGTAGAAAATTTATATAGATTTTTATCAAAATAATCATCTATATAACAAGATATATTTTTATTTATTTTTATTATGGATTCAAAAAGGTTAAAGGAGGATTTTTAAAATGTCTAAGTACATAATGGCGCTTGATGCAGGAACAACTAGCAACAGATGTATACTTTTCGACGAAAAAGGAGAAATATGTAGCATAGCACAAAAAGAATTTACTCAATACTTCCCAAAACCAGGTTGGGTAGAACATGATGCAAATGAAATATGGTCATCTCAATTAGGTGTGGCTGTTGAAGCTATGGCTAAATTAGGGATAGGAGCAGATGATATTGCAGCAATAGGAATAACAAATCAAAGAGAAACAACAATAGTTTGGGACAAAAGTACGGGAGAACCAGTATATAATGCAATAGTTTGGCAATGCAGAAGAACCTCAGAATATTGTGATACATTAAAAGATAAAGGATTAACTGATAAATTTAGAGAAAAAACAGGACTTATAATAGATGCTTATTTTTCAGGAACAAAATTAAAATGGATATTAGATAATGTAGAAGGTGTAAGAGAAAGAGCTGAAAAAGGGGAATTATTATTTGGTACAGTAGAAACTTGGTTAATATGGAAATTAACTAAAGGTAAAGCACATGTAACGGATTATTCTAATGCTTCTCGTACATTATTATTCAATATAAAAGATTTAACTTGGGACAAAGAAATCTTAGAGGAATTAAATATACCGGAAAGTATGTTACCAGAACCAAAACCATCAAGTTATGTGTATGGATATAGTGATGCTTCATTCTTTGGAAAGGAAATCCCTATATCAGGGGCAGCAGGTGACCAACAAGCGGCATTATTTGGTCAAACTTGCTTCAATCCAGGAGAAGCTAAGAATACATATGGAACAGGATGTTTTATGCTAATGAATACAGGAGAAACTCCCGTTTATTCCAAAAATGGATTAGTAACAACTATAGCATGGGGGCTTGACGGAAAAGTTAATTATGCTTTAGAAGGATCTATATTTGTTGCAGGTGCATCTATACAATGGTTAAGAGATGAACTTAGAATAATAGAATCTGCTGCAGATTCAGAATATATGGCTAAAAAAGTTAAAGATACTAACGGATGTTATGTAGTACCAGCATTTACAGGATTAGGTGCTCCATATTGGGACCAATATGCAAGAGGAACTATAGTTGGTTTAAGTCGTGGCGTAAACAAATACCATATAATAAGAGCTACATTAGAATCAATAGGTTATCAAGTAAATGATGTACTACATGCTATGAAAGCTGATTCTGGAATTGATTTAGCAGCATTAAAAGTAGATGGAGGGGCAAGTGCAAATGACTTCTTAATGCAATTCCAATCAGATATAATAAATGCACCAGTTAAGAGACCTTCTTGTGTAGAAACTACAGCTATGGGTGCTGCATATTTAGCAGGTTTAGCAGTAGGATATTGGAACAGCAAAGAAGATGTAATCAAAAACTGGGCAGTAGATAAAATATTTAGTCCTATTATGGGAGAAGACGAAAGAGAAAGAAAAATAAAAGGATGGAATAAAGCTGTTAAGTATTCATTTGGTTGGGCTAAAGAAGAAGACAAAGCTACTTCTCAAGTATAAGATATAGAAAAATATAATAGAATAACTTTAAAAATAGAAAAAGTAGAATATGTATGTTCGAGTATATAGATAAAATCGTGTTGGAGAATACTTTTATAGGTATTTTTCAACACGATTTTTTTTTACAATGATTTTTTTAGAAGATATACATGCATAAAAATGTTATTTCAGTAAAATACTATAACTGAAATTTATTAGAAATATTAAGAAAATGTTAATTTAATTAAGTCTAATTTAAATTTTTATCAATAATATTGAATGATTTTTTGTTAGAATTTATACTTAATTATGTCATAACAAATAGTATATGTTGATGAATTACAACAAAAAGGGAGAGTCATACATATGAAAAAAGGAATAAAGTACCTTGTATCAATAATTATTGCAGTTATGATATTTATTTTAGCTACAAATATATTTGCAATAGAAAAAAGTAGCTATACAGATGCAACACAAACAAGACAGGGTAAAACTTATGAATGGAAAAATTGGTGTGAAGAGTGGGATAAAATAAAAAATTCCCCAACTCAAATGTCGCTATCACCAGGAGAAGATGAAACCCAACTTAACTTTGCATGGTATTCAAAATCGTGTGATATAAAACCAAATTTAAAAATAAGTGACAACCCTAAAATGGAAGATGCCAAAGCATTACAAGTTATTACGACAAAGGCGAGTGATGAATATAAAACAAATAAGGCAACCGCAACAAATTTAAAACCAAATACTAGATATTACTACAGCTATACAATAAACGGAAAGTGGACAGAACCATCACTATATAAAACTAAAAACACAAAACGATATACTTTTGGTTTTGTTGGGGACCCACAAATAGGTGCATCTTATCGTAATATGAATGGAGAAACAGAATTAGAAAAACAAGATAAGGCAGTCCGAAACGATAGCTTTAATTGGAACAATACAATTAAAAATATGATAAGAAGAAATTGTGATTTAAGTTTTATAATATCTGCTGGAGACCAAATACAATCTGGATATAAAAAGAATGAATCATATGACCATAATGAAATTGAATATGCAGGATATTTAAGTCCATGTGTATTAAAATCAATACCAATAGCAACAACTATAGGTAATCACGATGAAAATAGTGAAAATTACTCGTATCATTTCAATTTACCAAATAAAAGTAAATTGGGTTCTACTGTTGCAGGAGGTGATTATTACTACAGATATGGAAACACTTTATTTATAATGTTAAATACTAATAATGAAAATATAGACGAGCATAAAAAATTTATAGAATGTGTTACAAAATTAAATAAAGATGCTATATGGAAAGTAGTCACAATGCACCATGACATATATGGTTCTGGAGAACATTCAAGTACACCAAGCGTAGTAAAATTGAGATATAAATTAATTCCAATACTAGAAAAAAACAATATAGACGTTGTGCTTAGTGGACATGACCATATATACTCAAGATCATATATATTAAAAGGCGGTAAACTAGATAAAAATGATATGCTGAGTGATAAAGAATACGAAAAATATGCTAAAGGAAATAAAAATAGCAATAAGAAATATAAAAAATATCTACAATCGATAGAAGATGAAGAGGCGATAGAGAGCAAGGAATTAATGTGCGCTACAAATCCAAAGGGAATTTTGTATATTACAGCAAATTCATCATCAGGCAGCAAATATTACGACTTAGCACCAAATCAACAAGCGTATATCACATATCGTTGGCAAGAAAATGTTCCAACATATTCAATGATAGATGTTACAGATAGAGCATTTACAATAAATACTTATAGAGTTGATAATAATAAAAAAATAGATACAACATTTACGATAATAAAATAGTTTATATAAATTTAAAAGCAATCATCTAAAAGACTTATAAATTAAAAAGATGCATGTGAGATAATTATTAACCATGCATCTTTTTATTTGTATATTTATTTTAAGATATTTTTGGCTAACTAATTTTGTTTTGCTAATATGCTTTTTGCAACGCTGAGTCCATTAGCAGAAGCTTGTTGCAAACCTCTTGTAACAGAGGCACCATCACCCATAGCACGAAGATTTTTTACACTAGTTTCAAAATCTTTATTTACAATGACTTTATTAGAATAGAACTTAACTTCAACACCATAAAGTAATGTTTCATCACTAGCAATACCAGGTGTAACCTTATCAAGTGCCAAAATCATTTCTTCTATATCCACCATTATTCTGTGTGGTAAAACAAGAGATAAATCCCCAGGAACAGCATCTTTAAGAGTAGGAATTAAGTTATTTCTACAAAGTCTTTCCTCTGTTGTTCTTCTTCCTCTTTGGAAATCGCCAAAAGTTTGAACAAGAATTTTACCATCGCATAACATGTTGCTAAGTTGAGCAATTTGTTTTCCATATTCAATAGGTGTTTTAAACGGTTTTGTAAAATTTTTAGAAACTAATAACGCAAAGTTTGTATTATTAGTTTTAAATTCCTTTGATTTATAAGCATGACCGTTTACAACAGCGAGCCCACCTTCATAATATTCTGTAGCAACTTCACCTGATGGATTTGTACAGAAGGTTCTAACCTTATCATCAAAAGTAGGAGTGTAATAGACTAATTTAGCTTCATATAGATTTTTATTTAAAAATTCCATTACCTCGTCCCTAACTTCGACACGAACACCGATGTCTACAGTCCCGACTTGAGTTTCTATATTGTGTTTTTTACATAAATTTGAGAACCATTCAGAACCTTCACGACCGATACCGCTTACAATTTCATCACCGAAGAATTGTCGACCATCATCTAAAGTAACACCTTTTGCAACATTATCCTCTATGATAATATCATCAACCATAGTGTTGAAAATCATCTCAACACCAGCTGATAGCAAGTGTTCTTGAAGTTTAGCATATATTTTATATCCCTCTTCAGTCCCCAAATGTCTAATTGGACATTCGATTAATTTTAAGTTAGCATTGATAGCTTTTCTTCTTATTTCAGTAATTTCTTTTGCTTTATCGATACCATAAACTTTAGTATCAGCACCGAATTTTAAGTATATAGAATCAGATTCTTTAATAAGTTCAATAGTTTTATCATAGCCTAAAATTTCAGGAAGATTTCCACCTACATCTGGAGATAGTGACAACTTACCATCAGAAAAAGCCCCAGCACCTGCAAATCCAGTAGTTATAGAACATGGTTGGCATCCAACACATTTTTTAGTTTTACGTTTAGGGCAATTTCTTTTTTCGATAGGTCTGCCTTTTTCAATCATTAATATATTTAGATTTTTGTTGTTCTCAATTAATTCATATGCACAGAAAATCCCGGAAGGCCCTGCACCTATAATAATAACGTCGTATTTCTTCATAGAAAATACCCCCTTTGTATAAAATGAAATTTATATTATTTAAGATAAAAATTATCTTTTCATCGATTTAATTATAGCTTTCGTATCTTTATCAACACGAAGGGATTCACATATTTTTTGTAATGATTTATTATATGTGAAATCATCTAATTTATTGTTTTTAAGATAATTCATAGTTTTTTCTTCAAATTTTACAAAACACAGTGATATAGCCCAAGCAACAGCCATTTTTACATAATAGCCTTCATGTTTAACCTCGTCTAAAGTTTCTAAAACAAGATCTATGTAGTCTTCTGTAATGTAGTAATTTAAAATAATTACAACAGCAAATCGAATTTCAAATTCTTTATTTGATTTAAGATAGGGTTGTATAAATTCCCAAACTTTTTCCTTATTTTTATTTACAAATTTAAGGCTATTGCAAAAACTATCGCAAATAGCCCAATTATCTATCTTTGGAACAAAGCTTTCAATATAGTTTAATTTTTCATCAACATCACATTTTGCATATGCTATTACAAGGCCATTAATCATGACTTCTTCATAATAATCGTTACTTGAAATTGCTAAAAAATCTCTCCAATCCCCTTTGGCAATTTCTTTAGCAATTTCTCTTAACTTTGGCAGTCGAACTCCGATTATATTATCGGTATTTGGACATAATCCGCTATGAAATTTTTTATATTTCTCATCAGATAGTTCAAATAATTTATCTTTTAGGTTATTCATTAAATCACCTCGTTATGTTAATCTTTTACAAGAAAATAGTAGCATAAGATGTTTAAAATTTATAGCATATTGAGGTAAAGAATAAAAAGATTGTGTAAAATAAAACCTAATATATGAACCATTGTATGATAGTAAGTGCAATATGATATATTTTAAAATGTTAAGTTAGAACTATAAAAAATTATATCTTAAAAATGGTAAAAAAAGTTGCATTAAAGCCGAAAATTATATACAATAAATATATACATATAGTGCCCAGTTATTTAAATGTATTAATTATTTACCAAGAAGAAGGTGATTTTCACCTTCTATTTTTTTGAAAAATTTTTAGAGAAAAAGGAAAAAATCCCAAGCTATTTAAACTTGAGATTTTTTAACGTTTATTTAAAATTATAAGTTTTAAAAACTATTCACATATTAATTGCTATAAAATAAATCATCTTTATCTCTAGGGCCATTTTGATTTGCTGATGAACCATTTTTGTTCAAGTCAGTTAAATCTGTAACATATTCTGAGTAAAAATGAGGATCTCTATTTATATTATTAGAATCATAATGCTCTGTGTTATCATATCTTGAATATGTTTCAGTTTCTTGTGCGCAGTGGGCACAAAGCTTTGTTTCTGGCAAGATATCGAGTCTTTCTGATTCTATTTTGTTATGACATCTTTCGCAATATCCAAATTCATCATTATCAATTTTATTTAGTGCATCATTGACTTTATCTAATCGATATTGTTGATGGTCTGTTAAACTATTTTGCATATCGTTCATATAAACTTCAGTACCAATATCTCCTGGATGGTTATCATAACTAGATAATTCACCAGAACTATATCTTTCACTAGTATGACGCGATGTATCACCAAATAGTGTATTATCCTTCATTTCTGATATTAAATTTTCGAGTTCTGCCTTTTCTTTTTTTAATTGTTTTTTATAATTATTTGAGTCCATATTATCATCCCTCGCATAAAATATTTATTAAAAATGTCGATTCTATTATATGGAGTATTCAAAATCATATACCCGGGGATAATAGTAAAAAATATATTGTTTTTTAGGCTCTTAGAATTAAAAATGTTATAAATAAAAAAATAAATATACCAACTTTTTACAGATTAATGTAAAATTATGAAAAATTTAGTATAATATTAAGGTATAACAAAATATATATTTATTTTTTTGCAAGTGTTTTGTCGTTTGCAAATTAAAAAAAATAATATTACAGTATAAACATAAATTATTTGTAACACAAATAAAATTTATGTATAAATTTTGTAATAAAACTGTAGGTATTTTAACGATTAATGGTATAATAATACTTATAGGATTAATAAGATAAACGTGTGAAAGGATGTATTATAAAATGACTAATGAATTATCAATGAAAGAACTGTTAGACCAACAAGAACAACAGTTAGACAAATTACAAGTAGGGGAGCTTATAACAAGTTCTATAACTAAGGTATCTCATGGAGCAGTTATCATAAGTTTAGAATGTGGATTTGACGGAGTAATCGCTTTAGACGATTTAAATATAGAAGAAGGTAAAGAAATCGCTGACGTTTATAAAGTAGGCGATGAAATATCAGCTGTTATAACAAAAGTATCTCCTAAAGATGGCACAGTAAGATTATCAAAAGTATTAGCAGATCAAGAAAATGACTTAAAAGAATTAGAAGTAGCACACAATGAGCATAAAATAGTGACTGTAAAAGTTGAAAAAGCAATACAAAGAGGTTTATTTGCAAAATACAAAACTGTTCAATTATTTATGCCAATATCTCAAATAGACACTAAATTCGTAAATGACACAAAAGAATATGTAGGCCAAGAATTAGATGTTTATGTAATAGAATACAATGCTAATAGAAATAGATTTGTTGCATCTCACAGAGAAGTATTACAAGAAAGATTAAATGCTGAAAGAGAAGAAAGAAGAGAAAGAGTTAAAGCTGAAAGAGATGCAGAAAGAGCTAGAGTTAGAGCTGAAAGGGATGCAGAAAGAGCTAGAATAAAAGAAGCTAGACAAAGCATATTTGATTCTCTTGAAGAAGGACAAAAAATACATGGTAAAGTAACAAAAATAATGCCTTATGGAGCTTTCATAGATATCGGTGAAGGTCTAGAAGGTTTAGCTCATATAAACAACTTATCTTGGAAAAGAGTAGAATCTGTTGAAGATGTTGTTGCTGAAGGTCAAGAATTAGATGTTTATGTATTAGAAGTAAACAGAGAAAATAACAGAATAGCTTTAGCTGTTAAAGATATAAACAATGATCCATGGAAATTAATAGCACAAGAAGTTGCTGTTGGTGACGTAATAACTGGTAAAGTTGTTAGAACTATAGAAAGAGGAGCTTTCGTTGAAATAAAAGAAGGTGTTGAAGCTTATTTACCAATATCTCAATTAAGTGAAAATAGAGTTCCTACAGTAAACAGTGTAGTAAATCCTGGAGATGAAATAGAAGCTAAAATATTAAACTTCCAACCAGAAGAAAAAAGAATGTTAATATCTATAAAAGAAGTTAATGCAGAACCAGAAGAAGATTACACTCAATTTATGAAACCTGAAGAATCTTTAGGTGCTACAATTGGTGATGCAGTGAAAAAATCTGAAAAATAATAATTAAAGATAAAAAATAAGAGCTGTCTCAATATTGAGGCAGCTTGATATATTTTATAATAAAATACGACACGAAGGGGAATTTTAATGAAAGCAATAATAGACATGCATACACATACAGTGGCGAGTGGACACGCTTACAGTACAATACATGAAAATGTACAATTCGCAAAGAAACACGGAATAAAAATTCTAGGAATGTCAGACCACGGTCCAGATATGCTTGGAGGGCCACAACTATACTTTTTTAATAATTTAAAAGTAGTTCCAGATGAAATAGATGGGGTTAGAGTTTTAAAAGGAATGGAAGCTAATATACTAGATATAGATGGGAATTTAGATAAAATAGATCCAAGGGCACTTCCAGGGCTTGATTATTTAATAGCAAGTCTTCACACAGTATGTATAGAACCATCAACTAAGGAAGATAATACAAAGGCAATACTAAATGCTATGGAACAAGAAAAAGTTAAGATTATAGGACATCCAGATGATTCTAGATATCCACTTGACTATGAAGCTATAGTAAAAAGAGCCAAAGAAAAAAATATCTTATTAGAAGTTAATAATTCATCATTATCACCAGATACTTCTAGAGAAGGTACTAGAGAAAATGTGAAAACATACTTAGAACTTTGTAAAAAATACGGTGTAAGAATTATAATGGGAACAGATTCTCATATTTGCTATGATATAGGTATTTTTACACATGTTGAACAATTAATTGAAGAGATTAATTTTCCAAAAGAATTAGTAATAAATTATTGGGAAGACCAAATAATAGAATTTTTCGGAATTTAATGAATTAAAAAAATGTAGAAAAAATATTGACAAAAAAAGGAAATTAATATATTATTTTAATTAAGTTAAACAAATACACAAAATAACAAAAAAAACGAAACAAAGGCATTGAGTAGAAGTAGTAGGAATTTATGAAACTTACAGAGAGCCAAAGTGTGGTGTGATTTGGCAGTGGATGAATCTGAACTTGTCTAGGAGCTGTTTACCTAGGGTAAAACGTTAGTCTACGTTATAAGGCATACAGTTTTAACTGTTACAGAGTGGGCTTTTTATAAGCTAACTAGAGTGGTACCGCGAGAATACAACCTCGTCTCTAATTTTTAGAGACGGGGTTTTTTAATTGGTAAATAACGAGAGAAGGCCAATCTCGAATAAATTTTAAATTTTTAAAATATTTGGTAAATAATTGATAATTATAATAACTGGGACTCGATAAGAGAAAAAATAATTAGGGGAAATAAATAATAAAAGGCACAAAGAAGTATAAGTATGATAATTAATTGTACGAAATAATATAAATAACTGGGGAATGAAATAAACTTCGATTAAAATATCAGAATATACTGAATATTATGAAATATACAATGTAAATAATTAATACAGGGGGATTTAAATATGAAAAATAGTGAGTTTAATTATAAAAAATACGTGAAACCAAATTTTCAACCAAAAAACTTTACAAATCGCGAATGGCCAGACAAAGATATAACAAAGGCACCTATTTGGTGTAGTGTAGATTTAAGGGACGGGAATCAATCACTACCTACACCAATGAGCGTAGACGAAAAAATGGGAATGTTTAAAATGTTGTTAGATGTAGGATTTAAAGAAATCGAAGTTGGATTTCCATCAGCATCACAAACTGAGTATGATTTTTTAAGAAAATTAATTGATGAAAACTTAATACCAGATGATGTTAAGGTGCAAGTTTTAACTCAATCAAGAGAACACTTAATAACAAAAACTTTTGAAGCATTAAAAGGATGTAAAAATGCGATAGTCCATTTATACAATTCAACATCAGTATTACAAAGAGATGTAGTTTTTAATATGGATAAAGAAGAAATAATAGGAATAGCTGTTAAGGGGGCAAAATTAATTAAAGAAGAGGCAGCTAAATATCCAGAAACAAACTTCCAATTTGAATATTCACCAGAAAGTTTTACAGGAACTGAAATGGATTATGCTCTTGAAATATGTGAGGCTGTTATGGATGTATGGCAACCAACATCAGAAAATAAGATGATAATAAACTTACCATCAACTGTTGAAATGACAACGCCAAATAGATATGCAGACCAAATCGAATGGTTCAGCAAAACTATTAAAAACAGAGACTGTGTATCAATTAGTTTACACCCACACAATGATAGAGGGACATCAACAGCTGCTGCAGAATTAGGATTATTAGCGGGGGCTGATAGAATAGAAGGTACTTTATTTGGAAATGGAGAAAGAACAGGAAACTTAGACATATTAATAGTTGGTATGAATATGTACTCTCAAGGGGTAGATCCTGAACTTGATTTTTCAAATATAAATAAAATAGCAGAAATATATAAAGACTGTACAAAATTACCTATACATGAAAGACATCCATATGTCGGTGATTTAGTCTTCACTGCATTCTCTGGTTCACACCAAGATGCAATAAGAAAAGGTATGAAAGCTAGAGAATCTAGAGGTGAATATGTATGGCAAGTTCCTTATTTACCACTAGATCCTCACGATTTAGGAAGAGAATACAAAGAAATCATAAGAATAAATTCTCAATCAGGTAAAGGTGGAGCAGCATATATTATGGAAAGTGAATTTGGATACAATATGCCAAAAGCTATGCAAAAATATTTCGGCAAAGTTGTTAAGAGACGTTCAGATTCAATGGGTAAAGAGCTTTCTCCACAAGAAATATTCAACTTATTCGAAAAATGGTACATCAATATTGAAACACCATATAAATTAACAAAATACAAAATAAGCTCTGTTGATTCTGACTCATTTGATGTTGATAGCAATAATATAGAAACTAATAATTTATTATTAGAAGCAGTTATAAACTTCAATGGACATGATTATACAATAAAAGGAACTGGTAATGGTCCAGTTGATGCATTTAGTAATGCTTTAATGCAACAAGATGAAGAAGAGCTAAAATCACTTAAAAATTATAAATTCGTTCACTATCATGAACATGCTCTTGGTGAAGGTTCACACGTTAAAGGGGTTGCTTATATCCAAATTGATACTGGATGTACTGAGCCGTATTTCGGGGTTGGAATATCTGAAAACATCAATACAGCAGCAATAAGCGCACTTATGAATGCTATTAATAAGAGCTATATAAAAATGGATGTAAACTAAGATTAAATATATAAAGTAAAAATCGTAGGCTATGGCTAATACTATAGCCTACTAAAAATATTAATTTAGAAAATACAGGTAAATAGATAATATATTGAAAGAAATAAGGGGGATACGCCAATGGGGATGACAATGACACAAAAAATCTTAGCAAAACACGCTGGGATGAATGAAGTAAAAAAAGGACAATTAATAGAAGCTAACCTAGATTTAGTATTAGGAAATGATATAACTACACCGGTTGCAATAACTGAATTCAACAAATTAGGAATAGATAAAGTATTCGATAATACTAAAGTTACAATAGTTTGTGACCACTTCACACCAAACAAAGATATAAAAAGTGCAGAGCAATGTAAAGTAGCTAGAACTTTTGCAAGAGGAAAAGATGTTGTAAACTACTTTGATGTTGGACAAATGGGTATAGAACACTGCTTATTACCAGAAAAAGGTCTTGTAACAGCAGGTGATGTAGTAATCGGTGCTGACTCACATACTTGTACATATGGAGCACTTGGTGCATTTTCAACAGGTATTGGTTCGACTGATATGGCTGCTGGTATGGCAACAGGAAAAGCATGGTTTAAAGTGCCAGGAGCAATCAAATTTGTTCTTAAAAATAAACCAGCTAAATGGATAAGTGGTAAAGATATAATCTTACACATAATCGGGGAAATTGGAGTTGATGGAGCAAGATATATGTCAATGGAATTTGCCGGAGATGGTGTACAATATTTATCAATGGATGACAGATTCACAATATGTAATATGGCTATAGAAGCAGGGGCTAAAAATGGTATATTCCCTGTTGATGAAAAAACTAAAGAATATATGGAAGCTCATCCATGCAAAACTATCGAAAAAAATCCAACTGTATACGAGGCAGATGAAGATGCCGAATATGACAGAGTGATTGAAATAGATTTAAGTGAATTAAAACCAACAGTAGCATTTCCACATCTACCAGAAAACACAAAAACTACTGATGAAATAACTGAAGATATAAAAATAGATCAAGTAGTAATTGGTTCATGTACAAACGGTAGAATTGAAGATATGAGAATTGCTGCAGAAATAATGAGAGGTAAAAAAGTTGCTGATGATGTAAGATGTATAGTTTTCCCAGGAACTCAAGCAATCTACCTTGAAGCGATAGAAAAAGGATATATAACTGATATGGTACTTGCAGGAGCTGCAATTTCAACACCAACATGTGGACCTTGCTTAGGTGGACACATGGGAATATTGGCAGCAGGTGAAAGAGCAGTATCAACTACAAATAGAAACTTTGTAGGAAGAATGGGTCATACAGAATCTGAAGTTTATTTAGCAAGTCCAGCAGTTGCAGCAGCATCTGCAATAACAGGAAAAATATCATCACCAAGTGAAGTTTGTGGAGGGGAAAAATAATATGTTAGCAAGTGGAAAAGTTTTTAAATATGGAGATAATATAGATACAGATGTAATAATACCAGCGAGATACTTAAACACTCCTGACATGAAGGAATTAGCATCTCATTGTATGGAAGATATAGATAAAGAATTTGCTCAAAAAGTAGAAGAAGGGGACATAATAGTAGCAAACAAAAACTTTGGATGCGGTTCATCAAGAGAACATGCCCCAATAGCAATAAAAGAAAGTGGAATATCTTGTGTAATAGCATCAACTTTTGCGAGAATATTCTACAGAAACTCAATAAACATAGGACTTCCAATACTTGAATGTGACGAAGCAGCAAAAGGTATTGAAGAAGGTGACAAGGTTGAAATAGACTTCGACACAGGTGTTATTAAAAATATAACTAAAAACGAAACTTATCAAGCAGAACCATTCCCAGAATTTATGCAAAATATAATTCAAAATGGTGGCTTAATTAAATCAATAGAAAAAAATAAATAAGAAAAAAGTGATTAACCATATTTAGATGGATAGTTACATAAATAAAAATATATAAGGGAAAAAGAAGTCAACCAGGGGGATTATATAGATGGATTTTAAAATAGCAGTAATAAAAGGGGACGGTGTGGGTCCTGAAATAGTAGATGAAGGATTAAAAGTTTTAGATAAAATAGCTCAAAAATACAACCACAAATTTGAATGTACAAATGTATTAGGTGGTGGGGCTGCAATAGATGTAACAGGTGAACCGCTACCAAAAGAATCACTAGATATATGCAAAGCTAGCGATGCAGTTTTATTAGGTGCAGTTGGTGGACCAAAATGGGACAATATAGAAAGTTCAAAAAGACCAGAAAAAGGTCTATTAGCTCTTAGATCAGGCCTTGGATTATTCGTAAACTTAAGACCTGCAACAATGCATGAGAGTATAAAAGAAGCATCACCACTTAGAGCTGACATAGTAGAAAAAGGTGTAGACTTTGTAGTTGTTAGAGAACTTACAGGCGGAATCTACTTTGGTGAAAGAAAAACAGGAGTAGAAAACGGCGTTGAATTTGCATATGATGTTGAAAAATACGATGAAAATGAAATAAGTAGAATAGGTAAAAAAGCTTTTGAAACAGCTATGATAAGAAATAAAAAATTAACTTGTGTTGATAAAGCTAACGTTCTTGATAGTTCTAAATTATGGAGAAAAGTTTTAAACGAACTTGCAAAAGACTATCCAGAAGTTGAATTATCATATATGTATGTCGATAATGCAGCTATGCAACTTGTAAAAGACCCTTCTCAATTTGATGTTATCGTAACTAACAATATATTCGGAGACATAATATCAGATGAAGCCTCAATGATAACAGGTTCTATAGGAATGTTACCATCAGCATCAGTTAGAGGAGACGACTTCGGTATGTACGAACCAATTCATGGTAGTGCACCAGACATAGCTGGACAAAACGTAGTAAACCCAATCGCTACAATATTATCAGTAGCTATGATGCTTAGATACAGCTTTAAATTAGAAGAAGAAGCAAAAGCTATAGAAACTGCAGTTACAAATGTTCTAAACGCAGGATATAGAACAAAAGACATCTACAATGGTGTTGGAGAAGTAGTTGGGACAAAAGAAATGGGAGATTTAATAGCAAAAGAAATATAGTGATTAAAAAATATTAAAGTTTTAAAATGATTAAAAAGTGTTACAGTTTTAAATAAATATGATTAAAGTAGAATAAACGGAAAGAAAATCCATAAGATGTAGATAATATTATTTGCATCTTATGGATTTTTTAGATAAAAAAATAGCCACTTAAAAAGTGGCTAAATTACATTATACTGTCACGTATAAGGCAGGGTTATTTAATAAATATTCTATCTTTTGGGGAAAGTAGAATATGATTAAGTTATAAAATTAAAAAAGTCAGAAGACGACAAGTCTTCTGACCTTTTTTGAATGTTTTCAAACATTTATTATCAATAACTTAATTATATTACATATTGTAGCACTATTTAGAATATTTGGCTATAACATATTAGAATTATTTAAAAGTTTTTTTAGTGGTAAAATTTATAATGTTAGTTTAATTTAAGGGAGATTTAATTTATGAAAAATGAAGTTTGGAATTTATTAGGGAGAGAGGTCAATATAGGAGAGAAGATACAATTTATAGCTCATCTATATGAAGAAGATTATGATATACCAGTTACACTAATTAATGGGGTTAATAAAGGAAAGACAATTGTTGTAAGTGCTGGTGTACATTCAGGAGAATACCCAGGAATGGCTGCTTGTAGTATACTTTCAGAACAAATAGATCCTCTAAAAGTAAATGGACGTATTATAATTTTACACTGTATAAATACTCAAGGTTTTTACACAAAACACGAAAGATTTGTTCCAGAAGATGGGGGAAATATGAATGATGTATTCCCTGGGGATAAAAATGGGACACTTAGTAAGAGACTAGCTGCATTCCTTGAGGAAAATATAATTGATGAAGCAGATTTTATAGTAGATCTTCACAGTGGACAAGGTGAACAACTTTTATCAACATGCATTTTCTTCCCCTCTACAGCAAGTGAAGAAGTAAATAATGCTTCATTGGAAGTTGCAAAAATAACGACAATTAATAATTTAATTGCATCTAGAGCAAAAAGCGGATTTTACAGTTATGCAACAACAAAAGGTATTCCATCTATTTTACTTGAAAGAGGGGGCCTTAATAGATGTGATAGAAAAGATTATGAAGCATATATTAAAGATATTTATTTAATATTAGATCATTTCAAAGTAGTAGATAAAAATGAAAAAAAATCTCAAGAAGTTAAATTTATCTGGAGAAAAGTAGAATATATGACTTCAAATTATGCAGGACTTTGGTATACAGATTTAGAACCAGGAATGATACTTAAAAAAGGTGCTTTAATAGGCAGTGTTAAAGATTTCTTTGGAAATGTACTAGAAGAATATAGAGCAACTGAAGATTGTAAAGTTATGTATATCCATATAGGGTTAAGAATAAAAAAAGGTGGAGATATAGGAGCATTTGGGGATATAAGACATGTTGAAATAATTTAAAATTGAATTAATATAAATTATTAAAGGAGAGTATCTAAAATATAAGTACTCTCCTAATTTTTGTGATAACAAATTGGAATATTAAAATTTGAAATTATATTGTAAAATAATATATGAACAAGTATTCATTTAATAAAAATTGTTATATGGTGATACAATATATTAATTAAAAATAAATTTAATTTGTGGGAATATAAAGGAGGAGAAAAATGGCAGTAACACAAATGACTAAAGGTAGTATTTCAAAACAACTTATATTGTTTTCTATTCCAATTCTAATTTCAAACTTATTTCAACAATTATATAACACAGTAGATACGGCGATAGTTGGAAGGTTTGTGGGAGCTAATGCTTTGGCAGCTGTTGGAACATGTAACTTAGTAGTTGTTTTTATGATTTACTTCTTTATAGGTTTATCAAATGGATCTAGTATAGTTTTATCACAATGTTTTGGAGAAAACGACGAAGAAAAAGTATTTAAAACAGTTCATACAACAATGGGACTTAGTTTTATATCAGGTATAGTATTAATGATAGTTGGTTTATTATGTGCAGAAACTATCTTAAAAATGATAAATACTCCTGATGATGTAATAGGATATGCAGTTACATATATTAGGGTTTATTTCTTAAGTATGATTCCTATGATGATTTATAATATGGGAACAGGAATACTAAGAGCTATGGGAGATAGTAAAACGCCACTTTATTATCTAGGTGCAGCAGGTATATTAAATATAATACTAGATTTAGTATTTATAATAGTTTTTAATATGGGAGTAATGGGTGCAGCCCTAGCAACAACATTATCACAAACATTATCTGCAATTTTAATACTTATAAAATTAATTAGTAGCAATGAAGTATACAAACTTCATATAAGTAAAATAAAAATAGACAAAGATATATTAAAACATATTTTAGTAATAGGTGTGCCAACAGGATTACAATCTGTTTTAGTATGTTTCTCAAATATAATAGTACAATCAAAAGTAAATTTATTTGGATTAGATGTAATGGCAGCACTTACTGTATATTATAAAATTGAAGGATTTATATATATGCCAATAGAAGCACTTGCTATGGCAGCGAGCAACTTTATAGGCCAAAATATCGGAGCTAGAAATGTTGAAAGAGTTAAAAAAGGTAAATCTTTAAGTATGAAAATATGTGTAGGTATGACAGTATTAATAGGAGGATTAATTATGATATTTAAAACTCCAATACTACATGTATTTACAACTGATTCGGAAGTAGTAAAATACGGTTCACAATTTATAATGTTTATAGTTCCACTATACTTTATATATGCAATGAATCAAATATTATCAGGGGTGCTTAGAGGTGCTGGAAAAACTTTTGTACCTATGTTAATCGGACTTGTTTGCATGTGTGGATTTAGAGTAGGTTGGCTTGTTGTAATGATGGGAATTGTAAAAGACGTAAGAATAATTTATGCAAGTTATCCATTAACATGGATACTTACAAATATAGCGATGACAGCTTATTATTATAAGAGTAGTTGGATAAAAAAAACGACATTAGAAGCTGTTGAAACTGTATAAAACCTTAAAATTAAAAAATTAAATTGTAAAAAATGCCTGTATTTGATTTATTGACGGATACAGGCTATTTTTATTACTTTTAGGATTCTAAAATATAGAAAAAAATCTATAATTATGTAATAATATAAATTAGAAATATATATATAATGGGGAGAATAAAATGGCAGCTGAAATAAAAGAAGAAAATTTGAGTTTGGCACTTCGATTTATAGTCGAGAAATTTGGAAAAGATGCACTTTTAAATCAAGATAAAGTAAAAGCTATACTACCAGATTTACTATCTAATAAGTTTACAACTGAGACAAGTTGGGTAATGGATGCAATTAATTCAGGAATAGTAGGTATCTTACTAAATCCAAATAATACAAATAAAGAAGCTATAGAGAAGGCGAAAGATGTATTTGAGAAACATTATGTTACAGAGATAAGACAAGAATATGTTTTAGATTGTTTATCATATGCTTTAGGTTGGACTAATACAAAGGTAGATAGTTTAGATGAGTATAAAGCAAAAGTAAATAAAAAAAATTCTAAACCAAAGCTTAATTTAGAAAAAGAAATAGTATTTAAAGATAGTATTGATGATAACAATAAGCATAATGAACAGAAAGAACCTGATTATGATGAAATTTTAAATCAACAAAAAGAAGAATATAGACAAGAACCTATAAATACAAATATACAATTTAATGACAATAATTTAAATAACAGAAATAATCAAAATCAGTATAATAATTCAAATGGAAACAAGAAGAAATTATTACTTTTAATACCGTTATTATTAATAATTTTAGGATTAGGTATAGCTAAGTTATCTGGAGGACCTGGAGATGTAGAGGTTTCAGATTTCTATTTTACTCCACAAACTAAATTAAATGGAACTACATATATGATAGAAGATGGTGAAACAGTTGAGCTTAATCTTACTTTTGATGCTAAGAAAGAAAATAAGATAGATAAAAATAAGATATCTTATTCATTAGATGATAATAAGGTATGTAATTACCAAAAACAAACATATAATAAATGTATATTAGTAGGTGTTGGTGAAGGCACTACGACTCTTCGTATATACTATGATGATAAGGAAATACAGACTATAAATATTGGAGTTGGAAATGTTGATAGCAATGATAGTGATGATGTTGCAGTTGAAAGTATTTATCCAAGTTCTAATGCTCAAAAAAGTGGAAGTGGTTATGTACTTCCAGTAGGAGAAGAAGCACAATTAAAAGTAAAATTAAGCGGTGATGATGTTGAAAATGATGAATTATCTTATTCTTTAGATGATTCAAGCATAGCAGATTTATCTTATGACGGAAACAAATGTATATTATATGGTAATCAAGCAGGTTCAACAACTTTAAGAATTATGTATGATGGTGATGAAATATACAGCGTTGGATTAACTTTCAAAGAGAGTGACATTGCATCATCAAATAATGATAGCAACAGTAATTCAGATTCTAATAGCGAAGTAGACTTAGTTGTAAAAGGATATTTGGAGAATTACGGAAATGCACGAAATTATGGAAGCATTAGCTATGTAAGTGATTATCTAACTTCATCAGGAGATCTATACAAACAATTATCAAAAACTATACCTAAAACATATGCAAACGGTACTCAAGTAGATGTCGTTGGATATACTAAAAATAGCATGAAAAGAGAAGGCAATAAGTATAGAGTATCAGCAACTATAGAATATAATATATATAAACAAGATAAAGGAGCTCAATATCAAAAAGAATATATGGAATTTATAGTTGTACAATCATCAGGTCAATGGTTGATAGATCACTATGATAACTGGCAAATGCTAGAGCAACATAATATTTAAAAAAATATATATCATATAAATAAGATTCATTAAAAAAATTACAAATTTAAAATTTAAGAGGGTGATAATATGACAGTAACAAGAAGAGGGTTATTATGGGAAATTCTTAATTCTTGGTGGATTATACTATCTTTCTGTGGACTTTCATTTATATCGTTTTTTTATATAGGTAATAAATCGAGAACAACTAAATGGAAAGTAACAGGAATACTTTATTTTTTAGTTTATGTTGTAGCCTTAACTTGTATTGCAACATTACCTTTTGGGACATTATCTAATATAGCCGTAGTAGTGTGGTTAGCAAGTTTATTAATAGGCCTTATTCAATCATTTATGGTTAGAAAAGAATATCTTATAAGAAGAGATTATATACTTACTAATGGAATAGAAGAAAAAGACCTAGAAGAGATGAGAAAACATGTAAAAAAACAATATAAAGGCAAAGATTATATTGAAAGTAGCGGGAATGACACACATTTTGACAGTACTTATCACTCAAATATAGAATATAGAGATTATGATACAGTTTCAAATAAACCTGAAACAAATCCTTTTGAGGGTGAGTATTATGATGAAAGTATAGTCAAAAATAATGAAGAAATCCTTGATAATAGCAAGTATGTATCTTACAGCAAAAAAAATAAAGATGCAGAAAATATAAGTAAAAGTAATCAAATAAATATAAATTTCTGTACTATGGATGAATTATTAAAACTTCCAGGAGTTAATGAAGAAACTGCAGCAAAAGCAGTATCTTTAAGAGAAATGTTAGGCGGATTTAATTCAGTTCAGGAATTTATAGACATGACACATATTGAACCACAGTATGTAGATCAAATAAGAGAAAAAGCGACAATAAGAGAATAGAATAAAATTTTAAAAGTAAGCGGAAATAATATAATATTTTCGCTTACTTTTTGTGTGAATTTAAAATATAAGAGTTTAATATTAATATGTTTTACATAAACCGACTAAATAGATATTGATAATACAAATATTTTAAAGTATGATTAGAATATAGAAAAATATGTTAAAGATTATTGGATTTTGGAGGAATATACGTATATGGGAAGTGAGAAAAATCTAAGTGAATCCTTACGATATATATATGAGCATAAGGGGATAGATACATTTCTAAATGAAAAAATCATGTACTCCATATTAAGTGATTTAATGCCTAGAAATACAAAAGAAATAAACTGGGTAATAGATGCAATTAATAGTGGAGCAGTCAAACCTTTAATAGAAGCTGAAAAAAATAATTTCAATAAGGAAGAGTATAAGCAAAAAGCTAGAAGAGTTTTTGAAGGTAATGAGATAAGTGAATCGAGAATAAATTATCTGTTAAACAGCTTTTTCTATGGCTTAAAATGGACTGATAAAATTATCAGTTTTGAAGAGATAAAACAAAAGGAAAAAATATCTCAAAATAAAAATATAAATTCTAATAACAATACCAAAAAACATAATGAACAGACAAAAAATGCTAAGAAAAACAATCAAAAAAATAATGATAAAAAAGAGGTTTATGATAAAAATAAACACTCTGACAATCATAGAAAAAATACTAATCAACAAAGACTTAACAAAAGTCAGGTAGACAAATTAGAGTTTGAGTATAATAAATTATTCAATACAATAGACAATGATATTCAACACAATGAAGACTATATAATAAACTCAAAAGGGCATAAGATTTTCTTTAATGGATTTTTAAATATAGTCGTATTTCTTGCGTGTTTATCAGTTATGTTCTCATATTTATTTATTTTAAAAGAAGGATATGTTTTTAAACGTATATTATTCTTAGATATAATTGGACTTGTTTTAGGAATAAAAATATTAATGAGCAATTTTAAAAACTTAAAAAAACTAAAAGAAGATATGCAACTTAAGAATATAAATAAAGAATATATATCTCTGATAAATCAAATTGGTTCTAATAAAATTCAGTTAAAAAAAGGTGCAGTTAGAAGTTTTAATAAGTATAACGAATTAAATAATTTGCTTAGAAACTATAAAGAAGAGTATAGAAGTATAAGTAATAAATGGAGTAATTGCTTGAATTCTAGAAATAGTAAAAATGAAAAAATAGCGAAAACATTAATAGTATTTTGTATTATATTTATAGTTAGTGGGGTTTATGAACCAAGACTTGTATACGATAAAGATAATATTATAACTATGATATCTAGAAATGTAGTTGAAGGAATATCTTCAAGCGTATATGAAAGTGAAAGAGGCTGTGTAAAAGCCAATTTAGCAAATGTAAGAAGAACTGCAAATAAAGAGTCTAAATCAGTTGGAAAAGTAGAAAAATATGATGTCGTTTACTTAACAGGAAAATCATATGAAAGAGACGGAAAGACTTGGTATGAGCTAGAAATGATTGACGGCAAGGGCTGGATTAGTGGCTCTGTCATAACAGTAGTTCCTAAAATTGTAAGAGTTACTGAAGAAGCTGCTAATATAAGAGAAAAAGCCAATATAAACTCAGATATAGCTGATGTAGTTAAAAGAGATGAAACTTTATATACAACAGGAAAGGCAGTAGTAGCTAAAAAAAGAACTTGGTATGAGGTTTATTTAAACGGAGAAGATGGATATTGGATTAGCTCAAATGTAGTTGAAGAAAAATAAGGTAAGTTATGAGATATTATTTTAGTAAGTTAGATAAAGAAGGTAGAGAAATTTATAAAAAGCTTTATTTTGGAATGCAAAACTTTGAAAAGAAAATATCATTAAAAGGAACAGAAAACATTGTAAGAGAGATATATTATATGATAATAAAGGATAATCCTATGATGTTTTTTGTTCATCCATCTAAATTAACTTATTTTAAAATTGGTAACTATGTATGGATTGAGCCTATATATGTTTATAGAAAAGAAGAAGCAAACCAAATAATGAATGAAATAAATATAAAATTAAAACCTTTAGAGAAAAAACTCAAAACAATAAATACCAAGTTGGAAAGAGAAAGATTTATCCATAAGTATTTATTGGAGAATGTAAGATATAAATATAATTGCAGCGAAGATGACTTTGAGTGTCATACAATTGTGGGAAGCTTTTTGTATAAGCAAGCCGTATGTGATGGAATATCTAAAGCTTTTAAACAACTTTGTGATTTAGCAAGTATAAATTGCAATGTAGTGTTCGGTGATTCATGGAATGAATATGAAAAACCGCAAAAACACGCTTGGAATATGGTGAAAATTGACAAGGACTGGTATCATATAGATGTGACATGGAATATCAATTTATCACAAAGATTTAAATATGTTAGGTATGACTACTTTAATATAAGAGAAAGTGATGTTATTAAAGATCATAGAAACTTTGATAAACTAGAAATTTGCGATAGTTTAAAGAATAATTTCTTTTATGAGAATAAATGTATATTAAATGGTAGAAATGAATTAGAAAAATTTTTAGTAGATAAGTTAAACAATATAAAAAATAATAATGCAAGCAAGAATATCTATTTTAAATTGTATCTAAAAGAAAATGAAGATGCTTGTAGTTTAATATCAAATGCAATCAGCAAGGCATCGATAAAAACGTTTTATTTTTCAACAGGTTATACATTAAATTCTAATTCAACTCAAAATGTCTATTTAATCAGATTAAATTAAAATATTAATAAAGCAAAAGAAAAGGGTGAGATAAAATGGCAGAATTAAAAGTAGGTTCATCTATTAAGATTGAATATGGAGATGAGGCAAAAATAATAGGTGAGCTTGGAAGTGGAGCACAAGGTATAGTTTATCTTGTGGAATATAAGGGCAAAAAATATGCATTAAAATGGTATTTCTACGATAAATTAAGAGAACCTAATGCATTTAGAACTAATATAAGAAATAATATAGAAGATAAATCACCAAGTGATAAATTTTTATGGCCACAATATTTAACAGAAGGACAACAAAATGGTAGTTTTGGATACTTAATGGATTTAATTCCTTCAAATTATGTAGGTCTTACTGATATATTAAATACTTATAAAATAGAGCAAATAAAAGGAACAAATCAAGTTAAAAAAGTTCCTGTTAAGTTTACAAGTTTAGAAGCAGTAGTGAATGCTGCTATAAATATAGTAATTGCATTCAGAGAACTTCACAGAGATGGGAAAAGCTATCAAGATTTGAATGACGGAGGTTTCTATATAGATGTACAAACTGGAGATTTATTAGTTTGTGACTGTGATAATATCGCTCCAGAAGGAGATAACTATGGAATAGCTGGGATGCCAGGATATATGGCTCCTGAAGTCGTAAGGGGTATAGCTAAACCAGATGTTCAAACTGATAAATATTCTTTAGCAGTTGTATTATTTAAATTACTATTTAGACATGACCCACTTGAAGGAGCTAAGGTTTTAAAAAGTGTTTGTCTACATGAAGCAGCAGACTTAAAACATTATGGAAAAGAAGCTGTATTTATATACGACCCAGAAGACACGTCTAACAGACCTGTTAAGGGCGTGCATGATAATGTAATCAACTTATGGAGAGTTTATCCAGAATATATAAGAGATGCATTTATAAGATCATTTACAACAGGAATCAAAAATCCTAACCACAGAATAATCGAAAATGAATGGCAAAAATTATTTGTGAGACTTAGATCAGATATAATTCACTGTGAATGTGGAAGAGTTAGATTCTCTAATTCTTATGTTAATAAAGATGGAATGTATATATGTCCAAGCTGTTCAAATAAATTCTTATCAATTAAATTCGATGATATAGATATACCTGTATTTGCAGGCCAAAAACTATATAGATGCTTTACTGCAAAAGGAAATGATGATTTTAACACAGTAACAGCTATTATAATGGAAAATAAAAAACACAAAGGTGTAATGGGTATAAAAAATAACACACAAGATACATGGAAATGTACACTTCCAAACGGTGAAATAAAAGAAGTTGAACCAGGAAAAACAAGAGCTTTAGGAAAAGGAATGACAATAGATTTCGGAAAAAGTATAATAGCAAAATTATAAAAATTAATAAATGAAGAATATTTTAAACACGAAGGAGGAGGCAAAGATATGCCACTAAATTTACATAAAGATGAAGAAATTACAATAGATGAATTTAAGGAATATGATTTTGACCCGCTAGAAGTAAAACCAATATCTAAAAAGAACTTAGTTATATTCTTTTTAGTTGATACATCAGGAAGTATGAGCGGCAAAAAAATAGGAACATTAAATACAACTATGGAAGAATTACTGCCAGAATTAAGAGGTCTAGGTGGGGCAACTACAGATATAAAACTAGCAGTTATGACGTTTTCTAGTGGTTGTGAATGGATAACAAAAGAGCCTATGTCAGTTGATGATTATCAATACTGGACAAGACTTAAAGCAGAAGGGTTAACAGATTTAGGAGAAGCTTTTACAGAGTTGTCTAATAAACTTTCAAGAAAGGAATTTTTAAATGCTCCATCGCTAAGCTATGCACCAGTAATATTCTTATTAACTGATGGTTATGCAACAGATGATGCACTAGAAGGTTTAAAAACTCTTCAACATAATAATTGGTATAAATACGGATTAAAAGTTGCATTAGGATTAGGTGAGAAATTTGATGAAGAGTTATTAAAAAAATTTACTGGGAATCCAGAACTAGTAGTTACAGCTAAAACATCTGACCAACTTTCAAAATTAGTTAAAACTATAGCAGTAACATCTTCACAAATAGGAAGTAGAAGTATGACACTAACTAACGATGAAGACGGACGTGAAATAATGCCAGAAGATGTTCTTGGAACAAAAGAAAAAGAATTAGCAGATACTATTAAAGATACTATAAATAATGATGATGATTTTGTTGAAGACTTCGATGTTGAAGACGGATGGGATGATTAATTTGAATTCATATTTGCTAGGGATATTACCCTAGCAAATTTAATAAGTAGCCTAGGAGGTGGAGACAGTGTTAAGTGGAATAAGCGCTATTACAATAGGCCAAAGTCATATAGATAACAAAACAGAGTGTCAAGACTCTGCAATATTAGATTTCAATGACAAGTATGTAATGGGGGCTGTTGCAGACGGTCATGGATCAAAAAAACACTTTAGAAGTGCAAAAGGTTCTCAGTTTGCAGTAGAGGCAGCTAAATATAGTATTTATGAATATATGAATGATAATTACGAAAAATTTGTAGATGCTTACAACAAAGATAAAAAATACTTAATAGATAGAATTATAAAAATGCTGATAACAAAATGGCATGAAAAAATACAAGAAGATATAAATAATGAACCAATAACTCAAGAAGAAATAGATAAATATTTAGATGGAAATTTCAATGAAGATAAAATAGCATCAATATATGGAACAACTTTATTAGTAGGTGTTATGGGCGAAGGATGCAATTTTGGTTTTCTTATAGGAGATGGAAGTTTTGTAGTAATCGACAAACACGGAAAAGCTTATATTCCGATAGAAGATGAAAATAGCAAAGCAAATTATACTACATCATTAAGCAGTTCTGATTCATTTAATGGGTTTGTGACACATTTCTTTGATGAGATGCCATTTTCTATAATGGTATCGACAGATGGACTTGTTAAGTCTTTCGCAGATGATAATGACTTCTTAGATTATAACCAAGCTATAGCAATGGAACTTGATGGACTTGATACAGTTGATAAAAGAATCGAGATGGAAGAAAGACTAGGAAGACTATTTGAGCAACGTTCAAGAGATGGTAGTGAGGACGATATATCAATTTCAATAATATTTAATAGCGATGCATATGAAAGTGTAAAACAGGGACTTGAAACTAGAAGAAAGCTAAATAAAATAGATGAACAAATTGGACTTTCAAAGAAAAAAATAGTAACGCTTGATTTTAAACAGAAACAAATCGAAAATGAGAGAAATATAAACATAGAAAATTGGAAAAAAGTAGCGCTGGAAAAATCAAAATTAAAACAATACAGTGAAAAATTAATAGAGAGAAGAAATGCTTTAGAAGAGGAATTAAAGAAAATAGAAAGAGAACAAGACGAATTGAGTAAAAAAAAAATAGAACTAGATTCGAGTATTAAACAATATGAAGAAATAGAAAAAATAAAATCAGATGAGCAAGATAAGAATCTTGCTGATAAACAGAAAGAAGAAGAAAATATACAAATTAAAGAAACAGAAAAAAGAAGGTTACAAGACATATTAAATAATTAAATTTTGATATTTTCGCTTAGGAGGAATATCGGTGGAAGCAAAAGTAATGATGATAAAATGTCAAAAAAATAGAAAGGCTTTTGGGGCAAGAATACAAAAAGAAGGACCAAATTGGAGAATGACATGGGCCTTTAAAATAGATGAAAGAATTGCTCAAAAAGAAAAATTTTCATCAGAAAGTACAATAAAGGGAAGTTTTATATTTGATGAAGAATATCCAGGATGCCCTCATTGTGGAGCACAAAGCTTTTTTACTTGTGGAAAATGTGGCAAGATAACTTGTTGGGATGGAAGCGATACTGCAACTTGTGCATGGTGTGGAAATAAGAGCAAGATACAACTTGTAAATGAGCTAGAAGTAAAAGGCGGAGGATTTTAGATAATTTTGATATCAGAGAGGTAAAGTAATATGTCAAATGATTTTGAGTTTGAATTTGAAGATTATGACCCTTTAGAAGCAAAGCCAATTACGAAAAAAAGTATGGTTATATTTTTTGTAATTGATACATCAGAGAGCATGAAGGGCAAAAAAATAGATGATTTAAATAGAGTAATGAGAGAGATAATACCACAACTTGCAGGGGTTGGTGGTTGCAATACAGAGTTAAAATATGCAGTACTTTCATTTTCAAGTGGTTGCAAATGGATAACATCAGAACCAATGATTGTGGAAGATAATAACAGTTGGAAGGATTTAAGCGCAAATGGAATTACTGATTTAGGTATGGCATTTGAAGAATTGACATCTATGTTATCAAGAAAAAAATTTTTAAAATCACCATCTTTAAGTTATGCACCAGTAATATTTTTAATGACGGATGGATATCCAACTGACAATTATAAAAAGGGATTAGAAAAATTAAAAAATAATAATTGGTATAAATACGGAATGAAAATAGCTCTTGGAATAGGGGATTATTTTGATGAAAGTGTTTTAGAAGAATTTACAGAAAATAAAGAGCTTGTAGTCAAAGCAGCTAATTCATCTCAACTTGCAAAATTGATAAAAACAATAGCAGTAACATCTTCACAAATAGCAAGTAAAAGTATGACTATAGTTAGTGATGAAGAAAATGAATTAGATTATGAAGATGTAGAGGGAAATAAGCAAAAAGAGATGGTAAAAATAGTTCAAGACACAGTATCTGATGACGAATTTATAGAAACATTAGAACTTGAAGATGGATGGGACTAATCGAATTTTGTGGGAGGTGAAAAAATGGATAATGAAAAATGGACTCACGAAGTTAAAAACAATGATTTAGCTGATGGATTAGAAGATTGTAAAATATTTGAGAATACTTTAGATAACAATTTAGTTGAAAAAAATGAAGAAAATAAAAATGAACAAGATGGCGAAATAACTATAGAATATATAGATGAAAATCCAGTGGATAATAGTAATGACAATGATTTAAAAATGGAAGAGCAGAATCAAAAATACGATGAAGAAGGTATTACTATTCTTGAAGATACTACTGAAGAAGACGATGATGATGGCTTGTTATTTTTAAATAAAACTAGAAATGAAGAAGTTGAAAATAAAGAACCTGAGATAGATAGTGATTCGACAATGGATGAAATTATAAAAAATGAAGAGGTTATAAAAAAAGAAAACCTTCTTCGACAAAGAGAATGGGCAATGGATTTAGCAGAGTTTCCAGTTGAGAAAAAAATAGAACTAGAAATTGAAGACAACAAAGAAGATTCTACTGATGTTGAAACAAAAGAAGAAAATGAATCACGATATGAGGATGATACAATAATATTACCAGCTATTGAACCTATATCCCCAGAAGTAGCTGTCGATATAGAAAATAATATAGATATTGATATAGTAAAACCAAAGAATTTTAATGAATTAATAAGTACAAAGGGAGTAATTTTAAATAATTATATCTCTGGAAATGCAAAATTCAACAGTATAAGTGAAAATCTAGGTGTTTGTATAGAATTATGCAAATTATTTGCAAGTGTACATAGCATGGGATACTGTTTTAATGGAATAACAGGAGAAGATATAATAATAACTCAAAATAAAGAATGCAAACTTTTAAACGATAAAAAAATAGTTTCAGTAAATGATGACTCCTATGAAGTGAATTATGAAAAAACTTGTGCTCCAGAAATACTTAGAAAAGAATCTAGACCTAATATAAATTCTGACAAACATACAATGGCATATATAGTATTTGGACTTTTATTTAAAAGTGATCCATTTGAAGGAAGTAAAACTTTAAATGAGGTTTATTATACAAAAGAAGATCAATTAAAAGCTTACGAACATCCAGTGTTTGTTTATAGCTATAAAGATAAGAGTAATATGCCGGTTTATGGTATACATTCTATACTTATAAAATACTGGAATAGATTTTATTCTGATGATATAAAAATGATATTTAGACAAAGTTTTGTAGATGGTATAGATGAATATGAGGCACGACTTGAAGATACAACATTTATAGAAATGCTTACTAACTTTAAACATATAGTAGACTCTAAAAATACTAAGCAACAAGATGAAAAATTAAAACTACAAAATAAAAAAGAAAATATATTACAAAAGACAAAGGAAAGATTAAAACAAGGATTTGATGATATAAAACTATCAAAAAATCATGATAATAAAGATTTTGAAGAGAAACAAAATATAATCGAAATAAATAAAGATGCAGCTAAAAAGCCAGTTGAAGGAGCAAAATATATGCTTCGAATAGATTATTCATATGCGGGTGTTGCAAATGCGGATTGTGAAATATTACCATTAACTCCAGGGGTAGAAATTTCAAATAATATAATTGGATATGAAGATATTAAACCAGAAAAAATAGTTGGAAAAGTAATTCAAAATGCTAAACATAAGGGTGTTATAGGAATAAAAAATATATCTGAACATAATTGGTTAGCAACTAAAGGTGATAGAGAAGTAAAAGAATTCTCACCAGGAAAGGTAATTGTTATAACTGAAGGGGTAAAAATTGATTTTTATCCAGAAAATAAAAGCATCTCAAAAACTAAATGGAGTATTGTAAAAGCTTAAAAATAGATTTTTATTAAAAATACAAAAAGGCTAATCGCACATTTGTGTATGTGATTAGCCTGTTTTTTGTATGTAATTTAAATTATATATGCTTTTAGAATCGTAATAGTCCATAATATTTAACACCTGTAATTAATGATGACCTACATTATTTATATCATCTCTGTATTTATTCATAACACCTTTAAATAATTCTGAAACAGAAGGTGGTGTCCAAGTTATTGCATTTGCACCTGCTTCAATTGTTTTTCTTATACTTTCTTCAGTTGGACCACCTGTTGCAATTATTGGGAAATCAGGATAGTCTTTTCTAATTTTTGCTACTATTCTAGGTGTATCAGCAGAGGCAGAAACGTTAAAAATAGTTGCACCTGCTTCAATTCTATCGTGTATGTTTGTTTGGTCATTTACAATTGTAACTATAACTGGAATATCTAGTGCTTCAGATAGAGAACTCACAACTTCATCTGATGTTGGAGCATTTACGACAACACCAAGTGCTCCTTGTAATTCAGCATTAGTTCCTAATAAAACTGCACGCATTCCTTGGGTAAGACCTCCGCCAACTCCAGCAAAAACTGGTATATCAGAAGCCATAATAATAGATTGTGTTATTATTGGCTGAGGGGTAAATGGATACACTGCCATAACAGCATCTGCATTTACATTTTTTATAATAGCTAAGTCAGTAGAAAATACAAGAGATTTAATTCTTTTGCCAAAAATATTTATCCCGCTACATTCCCTAATGACTTCAGGTACACGCAAAAAAGATTTTCTAAGTATACCATCAATTGCTTTTGGTCTTTGTTTCATGGATGAAAGCCTCCTTAAAATTTAATATTAAAAAATTTTATATCCTTTCTATTATAAATTAGAAGTTGCAATTTTTATAGATTTTATTTTTAAAATTATAAAATTTATTTATGAATACTATATTAATCAAGTTAAAAAATGACAAATTTACAATTAAAATAAAATTTTTTTTAAAATAAATTAAACCATTAATTGACAAGCAAATTTGTATATATTAAAATCATACTTATACTTATTTACAAGTATATTATAAAGCGTTATTAGTATTATTTGTTATCTTGATAATAAAAATACAACTAAAAAAATAATGCATCTTTGGTAAAACTAAATAGGAGGAGAGATATGAACAAAACAAAAATCGCAGCTACCATAACTCTTGTGGCGATGGTCACTAACTTTTCAGCTAGCACAACAAGTGTTTTAGCATATGAATTAAGTAACAAAGATGAAGTAACTAGCAGCACATCAAACAAAATTATTCAAGCACATCAATCATCTAGCGCAAATGGAGATGACGCTACCAAAGAATCAAAAAACAACGCAAACAGTTTAGAAGCAGAAATTAAAAAGTTTGAAAAAACGAATGGAAAATTTGAAGAGGCTTATAACAAGGTGTTTAAAGTCGATAATTCAGAGATTGCAAACGTTAAGAGCAATGATGGATCTACAACTCAAAATCTTATGAAAGCGTTTGACGACGAGGTAGAAACTTATTGGGCAAGTAGTAAACTTAATAGTGATACTTTTAAAAATGAGATAGTTGTAACACTAAAAGAGTCTACAAAAATAGACACTATGATTTACGGTGGAACTCCGCATTGGCAAAAAGGATATGCAGAGCAATTTGAAATCTATGCATCAAATACTGATGAAGGAGATGATTTTAGGTTAATAGCGACAGGTGAGCAACCAGCAAACCACGATATTAAAGAAATCAACTTTACACCTACTAAATTAAAAAGATTAAAATTTGTATTTAAAAAAGGAAACTTAAACCAAGCCGCTTGTTCAGTTTTCTGGCTATACAAACATGACGACGTAAAAGAAACTATAAATAATCTTTTTACAGATGGAACAATGGTAAAATTAAAAGATGAATATAACAGCCAAGAAGCAATAGATGCTTTAGAGGAAAAGGTTAATACACATCCATTAAAACACCAATTTGTGGATATTTTAAATGAAGCAAAAGAATTGTTAAAAGAAGAGAAAGATTTTACTGATAGAACATTTACACTTACACAAAATGGACATACTCACTCAAAATCTAGAAATGTTCTTAGAATGTCGCGTCTTGGGACGGATTTGCAATCAACAGGTATAGTAGCAAGACCAGGACAAGTATTTAAAATTTTTGTAGAAGCAGATAGTAATACAAAACTTCCACAAATAGTATTTACTCAACAAGAGGGCCATTTTTCTCATTGGCAAAAAGAGTATCAGCTTAAAAAAGGTCTAAATGTTATAACAGTTCCTGAAATTTATAGTGATTCATGGAGCCAAAAATCTGTAAAAGGTGGAGCTGTTTATTTAATGAACAGATACACAGCTGATGAGCAAGGAAAAGCTCCAGTAGTACGTATAGATGGTGGAGAAGAATTCCCACTATACAATGAAGGCGATGATAAAGACGCATTTTTAGAAAAATTAAAAGCATATAAAGAAAAATTAGATAAAAATCCAGATAAAACAGTTGATATATTTGAATTTAATACAAAAAGACTTTTATATACAGGAACAGCAAAAGCAGCATATCAAGTATATGTAAAAGAGGGCGTTGATGTTGGGGAAAGTATACAAGTTTGGAACGATAAAATCCAAGAAGCATTTGATTTTGCAGGATTAAAGGACGACCCATCTGATCCAACTAACGACTCAACAAATGTTAGAACAACAATAAGACTTATGCAACCTTATGGAGCTGCATATGCTGCATATGGTCACGTAGGGATACAAAGAGGTATTCAAGAGATAGCGCTTAGAACTGACCAAAATAGTATAAATAGTATACTTTGGGGAATGGTTCATGAGGTTGGACATCAAATGGATATATCAGAAAGAGAATGGGGCGAAATAACAAACAATATGTTTGCCAACAATGCATATATCAAAAATGGTGCAGGAGACAGAGTCCCATATAGCCAAATACAAACTTCATTGGCACCAGACGATGCATCAACAAATTTTGATAATCTTGACTACAGCCAAAGACTAGGTATGTTCTGGCAATTACACTTAAAGGACAATACATATTGGGCAGAAGTTGAAAAACTTTATAGAAAAAGAAAACCAAGCATTAGCAATGAACAAGCTAAGAGAGATACATTCGCAAAATATGCATCAGAAGTTTTAAATATGAACTTAACAGAACATTTTGAAAAATATGGATTTAACTTATCAGAGAGTTGCAAAAAAGAGCTTGAAAAATATCCAGATGGTCAAAAAACTTGGTATCTTGATTCAAGAGCCTTAACTTATGAAGGAAATGGATTTGAAGATAAAGACACAGGATTAGACGTTTCTTTATCAAAATCAAGTAGCGGAATAAGACTGAGCATGAATATGCCACAAGATAAGAGAGATGATTTATTAGGTTATGAAATAATAAAAAATGGTAAAGTAATAGCATTTACAACATCATCAAGCTACACAGATACAAAAGCAAAAAATACAGACGAAGAGATACAATACGAGGTTGTACCATATGCTATTAATTTAGATACAGGTTACAAAGTTGAAATAAATTCACTAAGACCAAGTATAAGTATCCAACAAGAAAAAGTAACATTAAAATTAAACGAAGAATTTGATGCTAAAAAATATGCAAAAGCATTTACTAATTCTGGAGAAAATATATCAAGTGAATTAAAAATAGATAGTAATGTAAATACATCTAAACATGGAAATTATGAAGTAAATTACATACTTGAAAAAGATGGTTCAACTGTTAAAAGAAGAATGAAAGTAGAAGTAGTAAGTGACTATGACTATTTATCAGATTTTAAATGGGAATCAGCAACAACTGTATGGGGTACTCCAAGAAGAAACTCTAACATACAAGGTCGAGTAAATGGACAAACTGAAAGGTTTGAAAAAGGTTTTGGAATACATGCAAATGGTAAAATAACTTACGATTTATCAGACAAACAATACGACAGATTTGAAGCATTACTTGGGGTTGACCCATCGGCAATTGACCCAAATAATAATTCAAGTGTCAAATTTAAAATAATAGCAGACGGTAAAACTTTAACATCTACAAATGTTTTAGGATACTATGACAACATGGTTTATGTAAATGTTCCAGTATCAGGAGTTAAAAAACTTGTAATTGAAGTTTCTGATGCTGAAAATGGAAATACAGCAGACCACTGTATAATAGTTAATCCAAAATTAACTACAAATAATGCTAAGCCTAAAATCAATGCAGAAGACAAATATATAAAACTTGGGCAAGACTTTGATGCAAGAGAAGGTGTTAAAGCACATGACCAAGAAGATGGAGATTTAACAGCTCAAATTCAAGTAGAATCAAATACTTTTGTAAAAGATAAAATAGGAAAATATGAAGTTGTATATAAAGTAGCTGACAAAGATGGCAACGAAACAACTAAGAAAATAAATGTTACAGTGTGTGAAGATTACAAAGTTAAAAAATCTAAACATGGACAATTTGCAAATTTAGAAGAATACAACAAAGAATTTAAATTACCTATAAAATCTGTAAAAAATAATGCAGGCAATTATCAAAGTAGTGTAATAACTAATGCAATAGATGGTAAAATAAACACTCACTGGGAGACAGATTCTCCAAACAATAACTCATTTAAAAATGAAGTAACATTTGACTTAGGTGAAGTTCAAGAAATAAACAAAATAGCATATGCATCAAGACGTGACGGAAACTTCAAAGGTTTTGCAACACAATTTGAAATATATGTATCAGAAAGCGAATCAGGAGATGACTTCTACTTAGCGGGACAAGGTTCGTACTCTGGGGCAATAAGCGACGTTGTCGAATTTAATGTTAGCAAAGTAAAAGCAAGAAGAGTTAAGTTTAAATTTGTACAAGCGAGCGGAGACTGGGCAAGTTTCAGTGAAGTAGCATTTTACAAAGAAGATAAATTAAGCGACAAAATGGCTGGTTTATTCAAAAATGACGACAAAACAGAAGTAGCAGATAGCTACAACACTTTAGAAAAATTAGATGCTTTAAGAGAAGAAGTTAAAGATCACAAAGCATATGAATTATTCAAAATTGAATTAGACAAAGCAGAAAAATTAATAAGAGATAAATTCCCAACTTTAAAATTTGAAGAATTTACAATGGTTAAGAAAAACTCAGAATTCAATTTAATGGATGGTGTAGTTGCTAACGACAAAGAAGATGGCGACATAACTAACAAAATAGTAGTAGATAATGGCGGATTTAACCCAAATAAAGTTGGAACTTACACAGTAACATATACAATAACTGATAAAGATTCAAATGTTACAACAAAACAAAGAACAATAGTAGTTTACAGCAAAAGTACATATTTATCAGATATGAACTGGGAATCTGCTAAAACTGGATGGAGAACTGTTACTAAAGATACAGCAGTTGGTTCATCTGACAAAATCAAACTTAATGTAGATGGAAAAGTTAAAACATTTGACAAAGGTATCGGAGCAGCAACAAATGCTGAAATAGTATACAATTTAGGTGGAAATTACAACTATTTCACAACATATTTAGGAACTGATAAAAACTACGACATGAACAGCACAACAATAAGATTTAGAATACTTGCTGATGGAAAAGAAGTTTACACTTCTGATGTAATAAGAAAAAATACTCCAGCAGAATTCGTAAACTTAGATGTTACAGGAGTTAAAAAACTTGTATTAGTTGCAGATGATGTAGACGGAAACCTAGTTGGTGACTTTGCATCTTGGGCTGATACAAAGGTTTATCAATATAACTCAAAACCAGTAATAAAAGGTGATGATGTAGTAGTATTTGATGTAAAAGAAAAAGTAGACTTACTTCAAGGTATAACTGCTACAGACTTTGAAGATGGAGATATAACTTCACGCATTCAAATAGAAACAGATTATAGACAAGGAAAAGCGGGTGTATTTGAAGTTGTTTACTCAGTAACAGACAACGATGGATTTACAACAAAATTCACAAGAAAAGTAGCAATAACAGGCGAAGAAACTTACATATCTGATTTATCATGGAAATCTGCAACAATAGGTTCAGGTGCAATCGGAAAGGATATATCAGTAAGAAGAGAAACCATACAAATAAGAAATGAAGATGGTTCATACCAAGCATACGAAAAAGGTATAGGAACTCATGCACAGTCAGAAATAGTTTATGACTCAGCAGATTATGATATATTCGATACTTGGGTTGGACTTGATAGGTATGTAGCAAGAGAAAGTGTAGCAAGTGTTAACTTCAAAGTATATGTTGATGGAGTATTAAAAGCAGAAACAGGAATAATGAAAGCTGACACACCTAAAAAACGTCTAGTAGTAGATGTTAGAGGGTCTAAACAAATTAAATTAGTAGCAGACCAAGCAACTAACGGAAACAACTGGGACCACGCTGACTGGGCTGATGCTAAATTTAGAAATGTACCAGAGTTTAATACAGCAGAACTAGAAAAACTTCTAGAAGAGGCTAAAGAATTAGACTTAAACAATTATACTGAAGAAAGCATAGAAGCATTAGAAAATGCAATACAAACAGGGGAAGAAGCTATGACTTCAGAAAACCAAGAAACTGTAGATAAAGCAGTAGAACAGTTAAGAAATGCAATGAATTCATTAGTAGAAGCTAACTTAAACCAAGTAGTGAAAATACAAGATGAATACTTAAGAAAAGCAATACAAAAACAACTTAACTTATCTGGACAAATAACAGTAGGTGACATGAGAAAGCTTGTTTCACTTAATCTGTCACAAGTTGAAAGCTTAGAAGGATTACAATATGCGATAAACTTACAATCATTAAACATACAATACAATGAAATTAGAGATTTATCACCGCTAAAAAATCTTAAAAAATTAACAGATTTAAAAGCACATCCTATAGGTGGATTAATGTCGACTAACATTCGTCCACAAAATAATAAAGCGACAATTAACTTTGACTTTATAAACAGAGAAGGTAAAAAATTAGCTCCAACATTAATAACACTAAAAAACAACAAAACACAAGAAGTAAAACAATTAAACGTGGGAGAATGTGTTGATGAAAACGGACTAGTAACAATCGATACAGAAGGTCTTGCTGCATGCTTCTATACAGTAATGCTAACGTACCAAGACAGAGATAATAATTGTACAGCACAATATATGTTTATGATAAATAACGAACAATAAATATATAATTAAAACTAAACATAAGGGGACTATCACAGGGAAATCTTTGTGAATAGTCCCCATTTATAATAAAAAATTAACTAGGAGTAGGGTATGTTAAATAAAAAAATAGCAATAATAACTTTAGCCGCAGTTATTTCAAACTTTTCTTTCACTACAACAAATGTTTTAGCAGATGAAATAACTAAAAATGTAAAAATCGTAGCACAAACTAAAAACAACCAAAATTTAAAGACAAAGAAGTCAAACAAAAGCAAAAATGAATCTAACTCAGAAAGAACATTCACACTTGCCCAAAATGGTAACATATCATGGAAAGCAAGAAATGATTTAAGAATGACTTATTTTGGAACAGATTATCAATCTACAGGTATAGTAGCAAGACCAGGCGAAACATTCACAGTATATGTAGAGGCAGACGAGGGAGCGCCAATGCCTAAAATAGCATTCAGTCAACACGAAGCCCTATACTCAAACTGGGTTAGATGGTATGACTTAAAGCCAGGTAAAAACGTAATAACTGTTCCAGAAATTTACGACAACTCATGGAGTAACAAAACAGTAAAAGGTGGAGCAGTATACCTACTAAATAGATACACAGCGAAGGAACAAGGAAAAGCTCCAGTTGTTACAATCGAAGGTGGGGAAACTTTCCCAATATACAACGAAGGTGACGATAAAGCAGCATTTATAGAAAAACTAAAAGCATATAAACAAAAACTAGATCAAGACCCAGAAAACACAGTAGACTTATTTGAGTTCAACACAGAAAGATTACTATACACAGGAACAGCATCAGCAGCCTACAAAGTATATGTAGAAGAAGGAGTAGATGTTGGGGAAAGTGCAGCAAACTTAAACAGCCAAGTTCAAGAGATGTTCGACTTCTCAGGATTAAAAAATGACCCAACAGACCCAAATAATGACTCAACAAACGTTAAAACAACAATAAGACTTATGCAACCATATGGATTAGCATATGCATATGTAGACCATGTCGGAATCCAAAGGGATTACGAACCAGGAATGCTTAGAACAGACCAAGAAAGCTTAAATTCAGTATTATGGGCGACAGTACATGAAGTTGGTCACCAAATGGACATAATGGGTAGAGACTGGCCAGAAATTACAAACAATATGTGGTCAAACTACGCTCATATAAAACATGGAATGAATGACAGAGTTCCATATAACGACATATACAATGACTTAGCGCCAGAGGATTCACATAAATCATTCGATGATTTAGGTTATTTCCAAAGATTAGGGATGTTTTGGCAATTACAATTAAAGAAAGACACTTACTGGACAGAATTAGAAACTCTATATAGAGAAAGAAAGCAAAGTCCAGCAAATTATCAAGAAAAGAAAGATATGTTAGCAACATATTCATCAGAAATTTTAGGAATTAACTTAACTAACCATTTTGAAAAATACGGATTCACTTTATCTGACAAATGTAAAGAAAACCTAAAAAAACTACCAGAAACAAACGAAAAAACATGGTACCTAAATACAGATGCGATGGACTACAAAGGAAACGGATTTGATGGAGTAGACACAGGGTTAGACGTTACATTAATAAAAACAAAAACTGGTGCAAAACTAAGCATGAACATAAACGAAAATGTTAAAGACGACTTACTTGGCTACGAAATAATAAAAGACGGCAAAGTAATCGCCTTCACAACATCAAGTACTTACATGGACAAAAATGCAGATGAAAATACTCAGTACGAAGTAGTTCCTTATGCAAAAGACTTAACAACAGGAAACAAAGTTGATGTAAATTCATCAAAACCAATAATAAGTGTCCAACAAGAAAAGATAACACTAAAAAGAGGCGAAGTCTTCAATGCAAAAGACTACGTTAAAGGTCTTACTTACTCAGGCGAGGACATAACATCAAAAATAAACGTAGAAACTAACGTAAACACTGATAAAAATGGAACTTATCAAGTAAACTATACATTAACAAACAACGAAATAACAGTAAATAAAACAGTAACAGTAGAAGTAGTAAGTGACTACGATTACTTATCAGACTTTGATTGGACATCTGTAGAAACACAATGGGGAACACCAAGAAAAAACGGCAACATACAAGGTATGGTCCACAACAATGTGAAAAAGTTTAAAAAAGGTGTAGGAATCCATGCAAACGGAAAAGTAACTTACGATTTATCAGATAAAGACTACGATAAATTTGAAGCACTAATAGGTGTAGACACAGCTGTAGGAGAAAACAATAATTCAAGTGTAACTTTCAAAATCGTTGGTGACGGAAAAACTCTAGCAACAACAAAAGTTATGAATTACTATGACAATCTAGCTTACATAAACGTTCCAGTCAAAGGAATAAAAGAGTTAGTAATAGAAGTACATGACGGTGGAAATGGTAATGCATGTGACCACTGTATAATAGTTAATCCAAAGTTAACAACAAACAACGGAAAACCTAAATTTACAGGTGATGACAAAGTAGCATTTAACATAAACGATAAAATTGATTTACTTAAAGGAATAAAAGCAACAGACGCAGAAGATGGTGACATAACTTCAAAAATAGAAGTAGAAACAGACTACATCGAGGGCAACACAGGAATATTTAACGTAAACCTAACAGTAAAAGACAACGATGGAAACAAAGCCACATTCAAAAGAACAGTAGTAGTATCAGAAGAAGAAACATACTTATCTGACCTAAATTGGGAATACGGATCAATCGGTTCAGGCTATATAGGAAAAGATAAGTCAGTAAGAGAAGAAAAAATACAATTAAGAAACGAAGATGGTTCATACCAAGCATTCGACAAAGGTATAGGAACTCACTCTTACTCAGAAATAATCTATGATTCAACAGGTTATGACATATTTGACACTTGGGTTGGACTAGACAAATTTGTATCAAACCAAGAAGCATCAAGCGTAATATTCAAGGTTTACGTAGATGGTGAACTAAAAGCACAAACAGGCGTAATGAAATCAGACTCGCCAAAACAACGTTTAATAGTAGATGTTAGAAACTCTAGCAAAATCAGATTAGTAGTAGAAGAAGCAGACAATGGCGACACTTGGGACCATGCAGACTGGGCAGATGCCAAATTTAGAAATCTTTCAAAATTTGATTTAACAGAATTAGAAAAAATCTTAGAACAAGCAAAATCACTAGATTTAAGAAACTACACTGATGAATCTGCACAAATGATAACTAAAGCAATACAAAACGGTGAAAAAGCGCTAAAATCTACTAACCAAGAGATAATAAATAAAGCAGTAGAAAACCTACAAAATGCAGTAAATAATGCCGTAGAAATAGATTTAAACAAAATAATAGAAATAAAAGACAAAAATCTTAAACTAAGTATACAACAAGAACTTGGATTACCAGGAGAAATAAGACTAGGTGACATAAGAGAACTTACATCGCTAACAGTTAATAATAAGGAAATTAAAAGCTTAGAAGGTTTACAATATGCAGTGAATTTAGAAAGCTTAAATATACAAAATAACGAAATAAAAGATTTATCACCATTAAAAAATCTTAAAAAGCTTACAAATTTAAAAGCCAATTCTCAAAATATATATGAAGATTGGGTTTGGGCAAAAGGACAAGGAGTATCTGTAAACTACGACATAATAAACAGAAAAGGTCAAAAACTATCTCCAACATCTATAGTAATAAAAGACAATAGAACATGGAAGATGACAACACTGAACATAGCAGAATGCATAGACCAAAACGGAATAATATCATTCAGCACAGAAAACTTCTACAAAGGAATACACACAGTATATTTAACATACGAAGACAAAACAGATAACTACAAAACAGAATTAACATTCTTACTTGATAACAGATTAAAATAAAGATTGATATAAAATGATTTATACAATAAAAGACCTAGGCGTTATGCTTAGGTCTTTTGTATTACACTTTAAATTTTCTTCATTTTATCTGTTTATTCTTTTATTCCTTGCATCTTTATCAAATCTGCTATCACCCCATAGGTATGATAGAGATGATATAACAGGTAGAATTACAAAGAATACTATAGAGATTGTAGGGTTATATAAAGAAAGATAAAAAATTAATCCAACGAATATTATAAATATAATAATAAGTATTAGCTGAAATTTTTGGTTAGCCCTACGTTCTTTGATTTTATTTAGAAAGTGTTTATTTTGCTCTTTTAACATACTTTCTATCACACCATGTTGCATAAAGCTGTACGATAGCATAAGTAATAAAAATACTATATCATATCCAATAGCAGGTACAACTTGTTTGGGATATTCAATAATTAATCTTGTAAAGTAGGGCATAAGCGATAGAAAAAATAGATATAAAATGTTTCGCCAGACTACTTTGATAGAAATTTTGTTACAAATGCTAAAAAGATAGTTATGTTTAAACCATTGCGAACCGACGACAATAAAGCTTATAAAGTATATAAAAAATGATGTTAGTACTGTTTTAATGCCATTAAAGGTGAATGACTTAGGCATAGGGATATCTAATACCATAATTGTAATAATTATTGCGATTACACCGTCGCTAAATGCTTCTAGTCTATTTTTTGAAATATCCATTTTGAATCTCCTTTTTGTAAAATATTTTAAATTTATTATTTTATGGTAACCAAATTTATTAAATTTATTTTCAAAAAAAGCTTGCAAAAAACAAGCTACATAAAATGTTTTTATTTATATAAAAATGTGTTAATTTACAATAGAAGGTAATGACAATTAATTACAAATTAATTACAAATATTATGGACTAAACAAAATAAAATATTTATATGATATAATTTAGAACAAGAAAAATATTCTAAGGGGGAAATTGTAAATGAAGAAAAAATTATTATCTTTAGTGATGTCATTTATGATGATATTCACATGTGTGATACCGATTTCTGCACAGTCTACGAATAGACCAGCTGAATCAAGTATTGTAGATATACTAGAAGATATTTTAGGGAAAGATGATCCTGAAATAGAAATGAAAACAGGAACAATGAAAATTGGACAAACTAAAACTGTAAAAGTTGACGGGGATTTAGCAATGCATATTTATCAATTAGATGTTGCAAAAGAAACTAGCATACAACTAAAAGCTAATACAAATGCACAAGTATTTGAAGTTGCGATAACTAGTGATGAATTAGAACCAGTTTGGGAAGATTTTGTTGTAAATGAAAAGAAAGATAACAAAGAATTAACTACAGATCTTAAATTAAAAGCAGGTTCTTATGCAGTAGTTGTTACTGCAACAAAAGGTACATCAACAATTACATCTACTGTTAAATCAACAGCTTTAAAAACTATATCACCATTTACAGTTGATGCAGTTCTTCCAGGTGCAAACGTTGTGAGTGGAACTGGATTAAAAGGAGCAACTGTAAAAGTTGTAACTTCAGAATTTAAAACTTATACAACAACTGTTGATCAAAATGGAAAATATAGTGTAAAAATACCAACTCAAGAAGAATATGATTCTATAATGGTTAAAATAAGCAAAGATGGATATGCTTCAAAATTAAAAGTTGTAGATGTTGAATACAAAGAAATAAGAACTTTTACAGTTAATAATATAAAAACTACTTCAACTACAGTAACTGGAAAAGGATTAAATGGAGCAACAGTAAAAGCTTATGTTAATGGAAAACAAATAGGAAAATCAGTTACAGTTAAAAATGGAAGCTACAAAATAACTATACCTAAACAAAAAATAGGAACTAAAGTTAAAGTTAAAATAAGCAAAACTGGATATGAATCTAGAACAAAAACTGTTACAGTTAAAAAAGCATTTACTTCTAATTTAACTATAAACTCTGTTAAGAAAACTTCAACTTATGTAACTGGTAAAGGACAAAGTGGAGCAACAGTAAGAGCTTATGTTAATGGAAAACAAATAGGGAAATCAGCTACAGTTAAAAATGGAAAATATTCAATAAGAATACCTAAACAATCAAAAGGTAAAAAAATAACTGTAAAAATGACTAAAACTAATTATATAACTGTATCAAAAACTACTACAGTAAAATAGAATATAATTTTTAAATATATAAGGCACCTCACATTTTGTGAGGTGTTTTTATCTAAAAAAGAAAAATTTTATTTTGATAGTTTGATTAATTTTTTTTAACAAATGAGATATAATTAAAATATAGAGACTTTCCAATTTAAGCAGAAACCAGTTTTATGAGAATTAAAAATATATAATATTAAATCGAGGTGGAAGATAAAATGGATATAATGGGGAAAAAAGTAGTACATAAACATTTGGGTGAAGGAATAATATCAGACTATAAAGTGAAGAATGGAGTATCATATATAGTAGTTGACTTCTCTGAGGATAATCATAAAGAATTTTTATTTCCAGATATATTTAAAGATTTTGTTAAAGCAAAAGATGAGGATTTTGAAGAATATGCTAAAGAATTACTTGAACAAAAGCAAAAAAGAGATAAAGAAAAAGAAGATGCAATAAAACTTCAAAGAAAAAAAGAACAAAAAAATCTTATAAGAGATGAAATTATTTCTAATAAAGGAAGAACACCTAAAAGAAAAAATAAAATAAATTCAACAAAGAAAACTTCAAATTAAAATAAAAAATTAAAAAAATTTTAATAAAAAAATAATTAGGTAATGCATTAAAAACATTACCTTTTTCTTATTTTTGAATTAAATAATAAATAATAATATAAAATATACTTTAAAATTAAAACATGTAAAAAAATGATTTTAATAAAAAAAATTGACAAATTTGTCGAAATAATGTAGTATTTTGCATATCAAAACGATTAGTTTTAAAAATACCCAAATAGTGGGGAGGAAAATAACATGAACAAATTTTTAAAGAGAGCACAAGAGCTAGAAGCATCGATGAAAAGTGACAGACGTTATTTACATCAAAATGCTGAGGTAGGATTTGATTTACCTATAACTACAAAATATGTTATGGATAGATTACAAGAAATAGGTCTTGAGCCAAAAGAAATATGCAAATCAGGAGTAACTGCATTAATAGAAGGTAAGAAACCAGGAAAAACCTATCTACTTCGTGCTGATATGGATGCATTATCAATGAATGAGGAAAACGTTTTAGAATTTGCATCTAAAACAAATGCAGCGCACAATTGTGGACATGATATGCATACAGCAATATTATTAGGAGCAGCACAAATACTAAAAGAAAACGTTGATGAATTAGAAGGTAACGTTAGATTAATGTTCCAACCAAATGAAGAAGCCTTTTTAGGTTCAAAAGCAATGATAGAAGCAGGAGTACTTGAAGATGTAGACGTAGCATCTTGTATGCACATGATGTTAGACTATGACGCATCAAACTATGCTTGCGCTCCAGGATTCTTCAGTTCGTCATGTGATGGATTTAAAATAACAGTAAACGGAAAAGGTTGTCATGGAGCAATGCCACATTTAGGCATAGATCCAATAAATGTAGGAATGAGCATATGTACAGCTTTCCAACAATTAGTATCAAGGGAAACTCCACCAAAAGAAACTGCTAGTTTAACATTTGGTCAATTCTCAGGAGGAAATACTCCAAACATAGTACCAGACAAAGTAGTTATACAAGGAACTCTTCGTACTTATAATGCAGAACTTAGAGCAAAATTAGTAAATAGAATGCAAACTATAGTTAAATCTGCAGGAGAAATGTATGGAACAACTGTTGAATATGAAGTTCTTTCAGATGTACCATCAATTTATGTAAATCCAGAAATGTTAGAAGAAGTAAAAACATATTTAAGTGAAATAGAGGGACTTACTCTTGCTAACGATAACTTTAGAATAACACCATCAGACGATATGGCGTTTATATCTGAAAAAGTGCCAACAGTATATTTATTATTACAAGCACGTGTAAAAGATAATCCATATCCACACCACAACCCAAAAGTTTTATTCGATGAATCAGCAATGACTTGGGGGGCAGCAATGCATGCACAATGTGCATTTGAATGGTTAAGAAACCATAAATAATTACAATTGAAAAATTTAGAAAATTACGACTATTATCGAGATTGAAATTATAAACAATATTTATTTATATAAAAAAGTAAAAGTAATAATCTAATAATAAATAAAACACAATTTAATTAATATATATTAGAAAGGAAAATTTGCTGCATAGAATAATAGAATACTAGTATCTTAAATTTTATTAAAGCAGTAAATTTAAATTTACAACATGGAAAACAATAAAAACAGTAAAATATTTTACGGTTGGTGGGTTGTTTTAGGATGTGTACTAATAACAACGACAATGGTTCCGCCAATCATGTCATTAAGTAATAAATTTTTAATACAAGTAACAACAGAAATGAATATATCTAGGGGTGCATTCACTCTAGCAAATACAATAGTTCAAGGTCTTGGGATATTTATATCGCCAATAGTTTCAAAGAATCTTGCAAAAGGAAATATGCGTAAGATACAATCAATCAGTATAATCGGATTTGTATTAGCATATGCATCATATTCTTTAGCTAAAAGTCCAATACATTTATATATGTCATCATTCTTCGTTGGTTTATTCTACTTAAACTCAACATTAATACCAGTATCTATGATGGTTACAAATTGGTTCGTTGAAAAACGTGGAATCGCAATGAGTGTGACAATGGCAGGTATAGGTCTTGGAGGAACAATCTTCAGTCCAATAGTAACTAACTTACTTCAAAACTATGGATGGAGACATACATATTTAATAATGGCAGGAATAATACTTGTTGTAGCATTACCAGTAGCATTATTTGTACTTAAAAAATCTCCAGAACAAATGGGATTAAAAGCATATGGAGCTGAAAAACAAGCAGCTAACAATGCTAAACAAGGCACTAAAAAACAAGGTGTTCTTATATCAGTAAAAGAATCAAAAACTAAGTTATTCTTCTTATTAATGATAGTTGGTATGCTTGCTAATGGTATAATAAACTCAGGAGCATTAGGACAATTCCCACCAGCATTAGAAGAATTACACGGTGCATCAGTACAAGCTGCAATAATATCACTATATTCATTAGTTGGTATATTCGGTAAAATATTCATAGGATGGATAAATGATAAATTTGGTGTTGTAGTAAGTGCTACATATGGATGTATAATGTTTGGTTTAGCATTTGTATTCATGCTACTTGGTCAAAATACAAATATGCTTTACATAATGGCAGTTGTATTCGGATTTGGTAATGCAATAGGAACAGTTATACCACCACTAGTAACTTCTGAAGTATTTGGAATGGAAAAATATCCAGAAGCATATGGAATGGTAAACAGTGCTACTCAAGTTGGTCTTTCACTAGGGTCATTATTAGTAGCATCAATGTATGACTTAAATGGCTCATATACATTAGCTTGGATGTTATTATTAGTATTAACAGCAGTAACTTTATTCTCATGGGTAGGTTCTTGCATAGTAGCTAAGAGATATATGGCTAGTGATGTAGAATTAAAGCAAGCTCAATAATTTATGATAATTATTATTATATATCAAAAAAGGCATGTTCTTGGGAGCATGTCTTTTTTTGATTTACTCCTAAAAAATTTATCTGAATCTGAAAAATAATATAAACTTGTAAATAATGTTTCTGAACTGGAATATTGTGGTATACTACAATTAAAGACCAAAATGGGAGGGGTATAACATGATGGAAATAATAAAACCAGAAGAAATTTTAGCAGAGTTAGAAAGAATAACTCAAAAGGATCTAGAATGTATATATATCACAACAAATGCATTCGATATATATTTAAATGATGCGAGTTCGCTAAAGATGGACACAAACAAGGGGATAACTGGTATATATTTCAACACAAATGTTAATATGGAAAAATTTAAAGTAGACTCTATTGAAAGATTGGTCCATGATACAGAAGCATTCGACATGTTTACTGAGTATTATGATGAAGATGACGAATACGACTATTACAGAATTGACTTCAAAGACAGCGAAGTAAAAATATTCTTTAATAATGAACTATAAAACGAAAGGCTAGGTAGCAATACCTGGTCTTTTTATATTAAAAAACTATATGTTGGAATAAAATGCAAATGAATATAAAAAACGTTATAATATAAATAGGCATAATTACGATATACTAAAAATAATTTTTATGGGGTTGTATAGAGTAGTTATTGATAAGAGATAAAATGGGAAAAGGGAATATTAAAGGAGAAATTTAGCATTATGGAACAATTAAACAACAATGTGATAGGGGAGTTTTTTGAAAAATTAGGAATACTAGAGGAAAATGATAGAGATGAATTTTTCAAGAAAATAGATGAAAAGCATAAGGTGAATTTAACACAGGATTTGGATTTGGCAGTAGCTCTTAGAAAAGATAAAGGAAACGGAAAAATATACACGGTAAAAAATAAAGATTTAGAAACAACTATGGATTTTGCCGGATATTACTATGATTTATATAGACAATTTTTTGCATGGTTTATAGATTTTAAAAATTCATATGATAAAAATCTAGATGGAAAGAAAATACTTGATTTAGGATGTGACAATGGTATAACTACTTGTTTTGTTGCAAATCTTTATCCAAATTCAGAAATAATTGGTGTGGATAAGTGCAAAAAGGGAATTAAATGTGCAGAGGAAATAGCTAAAAAACTAGGGGTTGAGAATGTAAAGTTTGAAGTAGTTGATGCAAAAAAAGTGGACAAATTCTTTAAGGAAGAAAAATTTGATTTAGTTTTATCTAATAGATCAATGCTTGAAATTACTAATTTACCTAAATTAAAAAGCTTTTGGAGCATAGATGAAGTTGAAAATTCAATAGTTGTTGCAAATAGTGTACTTAAATTCTTCAAAAGCGTAGAAAAGGTAATGACACATGATGCAAAACTTATAACTTTTGAGAGATTAGATGGCCTTGAAGAGATATTAAACTTTATAAAATCTATGCATGCATCAGGATTATATGCAGATATAGATTATATGTGCAAAATCCAATTTAACGAACTTAATGATGTTGAACAAATGCCACTTATAGTATTTGATAAAACTGAAAGAGATGAAATAGGATTTTATGATGCTATTGAAATATATAATAAACTTCCAATTTTAAATAAGCAAAAAGATATCGAAGATGAATTTGCAATAGAACTACAATTTAAAGCACTTGGAGAAAAAGAACTAGTATATGGTACACAAATTGACTACAAAACTGGAGTAGGTAGTGAGAGAAGAGAAGTTTGGAAAGTTGGCGACAAATATGTAACTTACAAATACAGTAATGTTGGTCGTAGAGAACTTGTAACAGAAGGAATAAAAAAAGATAAAGCTATAAATGAAATCAGAGCAATGTCTAACTTTATTGGAAGAATTGGTCATAAAGTTACAGAATATCATAGTATAGAAGAAAGAGAAAAACTTGTAGAATAGATAAAAACTCCCACATTGATTTAAATTTCGATGTGGGAGTTTTTAATATATTTGATTTATTTTAGATAATTACAATATTATACACATTCAGATTTTATTCCTGAATTAGAATTTTTATTTTCAATATTCTCATCATTACTTACTTTGAATAAAGTTTTAGATAAGAATATGAAATAGCTTATACATAATATAATTTGTACAACTGTTGAAGTTGGTGTTGCAAGACCTACATTAAATAATGACACAGGTTTTATTTTACTCATAAGTAAAGAAACTGGAATTCTTATTAAGAATGAACCAACTATACCTTGTATCATTACGAAAGTCGTTCTTCCGCATCCATTGAAGAAACCTACCATACAGAATAAAATTGCTGTAAATAAACAGTCGATACCATATGCTTTAAGATAATCCCAAGATGCCATTATAACAGCTTCATCTGTTGAGAATATTCCAGAAAGCAGATTTCCGTGGAAGAATGATAAATAAAACATAAACACACCGCAAACTAAAGAAGTACCAACTGCACATAAAAGTGCCTTCTTAGCCCTATCATATTTTCTTGCACCGAAGTTTTGTGCAACAAATGCAGAAACAGCTTGAGCAAATGCTGATGGCATAAGCATTATAAATCCAACTAATTTTTCTGCAATACCCATTCCTGCCGATTGTGTTACACCCATTGAGTTACCAATCATTAATATTACTAAAAACGATACTTGAACAAGTAAATCTTGTAGGGCTATCGGTGCACCAAATTTTAATATTTGAGAAGTAAGCCCTTTGTGGAATTTAATGCTTTTTAGATCAAATTCAAAAGGAAGACCTCTTTTTGTAATTATTATTAAAGATAAAACAACACTTACAGTTTGTGCAAGTACAGTCGCAAGAGCAGCACCAGTCGCCGCCATTTTGAACACTCCAACAAATATTAAGTCAGCAACTATATTTACAATACATGCGATTAACACAGTCATTAGAGGTGTTTTTGAATCACCAAGACCTCTAAACACACCACCAATTACGTTGTATGCAATTATAAAAACTAAACCAGCACAACAAATTCTTAAATAAGTTACTGTTGAATCAAACGCCTCAGCAGGAGTCTGCATAGATTTTGCAACAGATGGAGCAAAAGCAACGAATAAGATAGTTGTGATTACTGCGATAACAGCAAATATAGATATACCACTTCCAACAACATTCCCAGCTTCCTTACGTCTACCTTCGCCAAGTTTTTGACCGATTAGTATTGTAATACCCATAGTAAGCCCAGTAATTGCAAGAGTGATAACCTGCATTATTTGACTACCAGTCGATACAGCCGACACATCTGCAGCATTACCAAACCTACCAACTATAAGTAAATCCACAGCACCGTACATAGTTTGTAAAAACAATGCCGCTAATATCGGGATTATAAATTTTAATAATGGAGAGAGTATTTTACCCTCTGTAAAATTTGAAACCTTTGACATATTAAATTCTCCTTTTTAACCTTTTCTTTTACTTAAACTGTTTCTCATTTTGTTTAACACAGTGTAAAAATTATCGATTTCTTCTTGTGTTAAATCTTCCACTAATGTGTGTTCAATTTCGTCAACAGCACCTATAATTTTTGTAGAAAGTGCAATTGCTTTTTCTGTTAATACGATCTTCTTTAGCCGAGCATCTTCGGACACAGGGACTCTTTTTATTAAGTCGTTTTTTTCCATATTGTTGAGCATAAGACTTATAGCAGCTCTCTTTAAATCAAACTCTTTTTCTAAATCTTTTTGAAAAATATCTTCTTTTTGCGAAGTTAATATAAAGTCTATTACATAAGCCTGTGAAACTGTTAGTTTGTCACCATCAATCGTCTTCATCATGTGGGCATCCATATCTCGTGAAATTATTCTATCGATTTTTTCGATATCAAGCCCTAGTTTGTATTTTCTCATGTTGGCATCTCCTTAATTTTTGAGTATACTTCAAATATGTTTAGGACTAAACAATTAGTATAAAATTGTGATGTTTAGCACTAAACGATATTAATATAAGATTGGAAAAATGTCAATATATAATTAAAATGGATTGAAAATAGATTCTGTTATCTAACTTCGTAATTAATAATATATAATATAAATTTGAATTAAAATGAACCACTTAAAAAGTTACGACAATAATAGATATAGGAGGAGATAAGATTGGAGCTAGAAGACATAGAAAAGATTATTTCTGAGTATGGCAATGTAATATATAAATTTTGCATAAAACTTACTGGGAATAAAGAAGACGGAGAAGATTTATACCAACAAACCTTCTTAAAAGCTATAGAGCTAAAACATAGAATAGATAAAAATAATAACCCGAGAAGTTTTTTAGTATCTGTAGCAATAAAGACTTGGAAAAATTCTGTGAGGAAAAATAATAGAAGAATGTTAATTATACCAAGTGTGAATATGAATGATTATGAGGTGATAGATGTGAAAGATACTAAGACAGATACAGAAGAGGATATTATAAAAAAAGAAACTGAATATGAAGTGAACTTAGTTGTGAGAAAACTTGATGATAAGTTTAGGCTACCAATTATTATGTACTATACAGCTCAAATGTCAGTAGATGAGATAGCTAAGTCATTGAAAATACCTAAGGGAACAGTTAAGAGTAGATTACATAAGGCTAGACAAATTATAAAAAAAGAATTGGAGGATATGGGATATGAATAGCTATAAAAATATGGATAATAAAGATATAGATAATTTATTAAAACAATCTCTTTCAGTAAATGAAACACCATCCATGGGGCTGAATGTTGAGCTGAGAATAAAAATGGAAAATAAAATTGAAGAAAACAAGGGCATATCCATATGGTGGTTACCTATGATTATATCAACTTGCATGAGTACCATGGCATACATACTTTTAAAGTCATTTATGAATGCTGGATATATGCAAAGTTTACTTATTCTACTTTGTATAGTTACATCTATTTTTAATATTATTATAACAATTGTAGGAACGAAATATTTTGAACTGAGAAGAGGAGGGAAAGTTAATATATGAATGATTTTATGTGGATTTTAACATGTTTTATATTAGTAGGAATTGCATGGATATTTTTAGGAACATGGACTTATAAAGATGCAAAAAACAAAGGATTAAATGCAAAGCTATGGACATTGATAGTAATGTTTGGACCTAGTGGAATAGGACTTTTAATTTATTTTTTAGTAGGAAGAAAAGAAAGTTTTATAAAATGTGTAAATTGCTCTAACAGTATTCCGAGTAATTCCAAGTATTGTAACAAATGTGGTAATGCAGTTACTGAAATAAAAACAGTAGAAAAAAGACCTACAAAGCATTTAATTATAGGTTTTATTGTAAGTTTTATATTATCAATATCATGTTTTATAGTATTTGCAATTAATAATGATGATATTGAGTTTAAAAGTGGATATTCTATATTTCTTGTGGAAGTAAATACAAAAAATAAATGGGATATATCATATTATAAATCAAATTCTAAGTTTTCTAGAACTATAGATAAAGAAGAGAACAATCCATCAGTAATAAATATTGATGCAAGTTGTGAAGAAGGAAAGTTATATCTTAAACTAAGTCAAAATGATATAGAAGAATTAGTTGATATAAGTAATACTAAGGGAAATATTAAAATTGATTTAAGTAAATTTAAGAACAATGAAATAAAATTAGAATTAATAGATGAAAATTGTAAAGGTGTAGGACTAGAATCATATTGGGACTAATTAGGAGGAAATATGGATTATTTAAATGTTGGATTTATGGTTAGGAGTGCTATTATGCAGACAATAGTATTTTCTATAGTACCATTTTTATGGTGGGTAATAAAGTATAAGAAAGAATGCACTTTTTTTAGATGGATTGGTTTGTATAAGGCAACTAAATTAGTATCTAGGAAAAAATCAGTTATAACTATGATGATTTATTTTACTGTATTTATTGTAAGTTATTTTATTTCACAGGATGTATCTTCAAATTTTGAAAATATGGGATTTGTGGCTATAGTTCCAAGTTTGATAGTATGCTTTATTCAAAATGGGCTATGTGAAGAAATATTATTTAGAGGTTTTATTGGAAAAAGACTAATTTCAAAGTTTGGAAAAAATAGTGGTATATTGATGCAGGCAATACTGTTTGGATTTATGCATATAGGATTAGCTTTAGCTATGGATTTATCTATAAATATAAATTTACTTGTTAGTTATTTTATAATTCCAACTACAGCAGGGTGGATGTTAGGATATATTGATGAAAAAATATATAATGGTTCTATAGTGCCAAGTATATTACTACATGGAATGGTTAATTTTGCCAGAGATGTTATGCTTATATTTTAAGGCACAATATTAATATATTGCGAATCACTTACAACAAATTAAACAAGCATGCCTTAGTATCTGTTGAAATCACTAAGACATGCTTGTTTTATATAACACAAATTTTATTATAATTTTCTTATGCTTCTGCATCACATAATTCATGGTTAGGGGCATCATTTGTTTCTTCTTTTTTAAATAATGTTCTCGACAAGAAGAATAAATAAACACCACATATCACAATTTGAACAACTGTAGACGATGGAGTTGCAAGACCAACTCTAAATAAAGAAACTGGCTCAATTTTACTCATAACATAAGCAACAGGTATTCTGACTAAGAATGCACCTACTATACCTTGAATCATTACGATTGTTGTTTTTCCACATCCGTTTAAAAATCCAATCATACAGAATAAAAATGCAGTAAAGAAGCAGTCTATTGCATATGATTTTAGATAATCCCAAGCAGCAAGAATAACTTCATGATCAGTAGAGAATATTGATGCAAGCATATCGCCTTTGAAAAATGCTAAGAAGAACATGCAAACTCCACAACATAATGAAGTTCCAATTGCACAAAGAAGTGCCTTTCTCGCTCTGTCGTATTTTCCAGCACCGTAGTTTTGGGCAACAAATGCAGAAACACCTTGTGAGAATGAAGATGGAACAAGCATTATAAATGCTGATAATTTTTGTGCGACACCCATACCAGCTGATGGAACAATACCCATGGCATTACCAATCATTACGATTACTAAGAATGATATTTGAACAAGCAGTTCTTGTAGAGCTATTGGAGCTCCAAATTTTATTATTTGTGAAGTAAGACCTTTGTGGAATTTTATACTTTTTAGTGAAAACTCAAATGGTAGACCTCTTTTTGCGATTATAATTAAAGATAAAATTACACTGATAGCCTGTGCAAGAACAGTCGCAAGAGCAGCCCCAGCAGCCGCCATATTGAATATTCCTACAAACACTAAGTCACCTAAAATATTTGCAACACAAGCGATAAAAACAGTCATAAGTGGAGTTTTGGCATCTCCAAGTCCTCTAAAAATACCGCCAATTAAATTGTAAGCAACTATAAAAACAGCACCAGCACAGCAGATTCTTATATAAGTTGATGTTCCATCAAATGCCTCAGCAGGAGCGTTCATAAATGATGCAACACTTGGTGCAAATGTAACAAATACAACTGTTAAGATGATTGCTATTACTGCGAATATTGATATACCACTTCCGACAACATTGCCGGCATCTTTTTTCTTGCCTTGACCGAGCTTTTGACCTATTAATATAGTTATCCCCATTGCAAGTCCAGTGATTGTCATTGTTATAACTTGCATAACTTGGCTACCAGTCGATACAGCAGACACATCAGCAGCATTACCAAACCTACCAACAATAAGTAAATCCACAGCACCATACATAGTTTGTAAAAATAGTGCTGCAAAAATTGGAATTATGAATTTGACAAGTGGGGAGAAAATTTTCCCATCCGTAAAATCCTTAACTTTAGACATATATTATCCTCCCTTTTAAAATTTACAAATAAAATATTATTCTATATTAGTTCTTATTTTGTTTAATAGATTTAAAAAAGTATTGATTTCATCTTGATTTAGATTTTCTGCTAATATTCCTTCAACAGAATCTATGGCATATGCAATTTTTTTTGATAATTCAATTGCTTTTTCTGTTAAAATAATCTTTTTTAAACGAGCGTCTTCAGCAACTGGAACCCTTTTGATTAGGTCGTGTTTTTCCATATTGTTAAGCATAAGGCTTACAGAAGAACGCTTTAAGTCAAACTCCATCTCCAAATCTTTTTGGAATACATCCCTATCGTTATTATCTGTTATAAAATCTATAACATATGCCTGAGATACTGTAATGTTGTCGTCAATTGCGCTTAGTACAGCAGCATCGACTTTTCTAGAAATTAAACGGCTAAGTTTATTTATATGTAGTCCTATTGGGTATTGTGATTTCATATTATCCTCCTAAATATTGTTTTGTACAAAACTATATAATCACGATTGTTTTGTACAAAACTATATTACAATGATAATTTCAAAATGTCAATAAATAATATAAATAACAATAAAATATTGGTAAAATAAATATATCGTGATAAACTTACACATAGATAATGATAAATGATATTGGAGGATAATATGAACAAAAAGGAATTTAACTGGGCAATATTAGGAACAGGAGTAGTTGCAAATGAAATGGCAAATGCTTTAAAAAAAGCAGGCAAATCAATATATGCAGTGGGGAATAGAACACACAGCAAAGCAGTTGATTTTGCAGAAAAATACGGAGTACAAAAGGTATACGACGATTTTCATGAGATGTTTTCTGATGAAAATGTGGACATAATCTATATAACAACACCACACAACACACATATAGACTTTATGATGGAGGCGATCTCTAACGGCAAACATATACTTTGCGAAAAATCAATCACATTAAATAGCGACGAGTTAAACAAAGCGATCGAACTTGCAGAGAAAAACAACGTCGTGTTAGCAGAGGCAATGACGATTTACCACATGCCTTTATATAAAAAGTTAAAAGAAATAGTAGAGCGTGGCGACTTAGGTGAAGTGCGAATGATTCAGATGAACTTCGGAAGTTATAAAGAGTATAATATGAAAAATAGATTCTTCAATATGAATCTTGCAGGAGGGGCACTTCTTGATATAGGGGTTTATGCTATTTCATTTGTGAGATGGTTTATGTCATCAAAACCAAATCAAGTGCTAAGCCAAGTAAAATACGCACCAACAGGAGTGGATGAACAAGCAGGAATACTTCTAATGAACGATGAGCAAGAGATGGCGACAATATCACTTACACTTCATTCAAAACAACCAAAACGAGGTATGATATCTTGCGACAAAGGTTATATCGAAATTATGGAATACCCAAGGGCACAAAAAGCAGTCATAACTTATACAGAAACAGGTGAAAGAGAAGAAATCGAAGTCGGCAAACACGAAGATGCACTGTTTTACGAAATGCAAGACATGGAAAGAGCAGTAATGGGTGATAGAGAAGTAGCGCGCCTTGATTATACAAAGGATGTTATGGAGATAATGACTGGGATAAGAAAAGAATGGGGACTTGTTTATCCTGAGGAGAGAAAATAAATTAATATATAGTATAATAGTAAAAATATGATAATTATAAATTATGATGAAAGGTGATAGCAATGATAAGACAAATCGTAAAAGATGTATTATTTTTAGAACAAAAATCAGAGCCAGCAACTATAGAGGATAAGTCGATTGTAACTGACTTAGTCGACACATTAAGAGCAAACTTAGATGGATGTGTAGGTCTTGCGGCAAATATGATAGGATTTAAAAAGAGAATTTTAGTTTTTACAGTAGGTGCAGGCATGATAGTTCCTATGATAAATCCAGTTATTCTAAAGAAAGAGAAACCATATTTAACAGAAGAAAGCTGTTTATCTTTAGAAGGGTTTAGACAAACAACTAGATATGAGACTATAGAAGTTAAATTTTTAGATGCTAATTTTAAAGAAAAAACACAAGTATTTAACGGTTTTGTAGCGCAAATTATCCAACATGAAATGGATCATTTTGAAGGAATTATAATATAATTTAAATAATATTCAATTTTGGGGGGAGAATTTATGAAATTAAGTTTAAAAAAATTTTTATCAAGTATTTTAGTATTAATGATGACGATTTCTGTTTTTGCAATATTTGAAACAACAGAAGCTAATGCAGCAACTTCTTGTATTAAAAAGTTATCAGAGGGGGTAACTTATAGTTATGATTTAGATGGAAATAAATCAAAAGAAAAAATAAAATTTATTAGGGTATGGGAAGATTCAAAAAACTTCACAACTAAGTTATACATAAATAATAAATATGTAACTAGTGTAGAGGATTGGTACTATGACTCAAATGATGTTAGAATATTTGACTTTTACTCAAAAGATAAAAGTAAAGAAATTTATCTTGAAGGTAGAGATATAAATAAAATAGTAAAATACAACAAGGGGAAATATACTATATATACTATAACAGATGCTTTTGGTTTAAACTCATATAATAGTAAGACAGGAATAGTTAAAGTTTATAGAGAGTTTGATGATGCTATTTTATATAATGGTTATTCAGAATATAAAGTATCAGGATACTCAATTACTAAACAACCAATAAATTATGGAGGCAATGCAGATATGCTCACAATGAGATACAAAGCTTTAAAGACAATAAAAGCATATAAATCTCCAACAAGTCCAAAAGTAGCATATACAATTAAAAAAGGTGATATAGTATATATGCATGCTACATATGTGAAGGGATCAAAAAAATATATAGGAGTCCATACTAAATCAGGAAAGGAAGGTTGGGTAAAAGTATCTTCAGTAACAAAAGTTCCTACAAGTATATTTAAAAATATAGGATATCCAATGTATTAATTTTAAATATATGTATAAAAAAAGCTAGCGAATATTTAAGTTTGCTAGCTTTTATTTACAATAAACATTCAATTTACAATAACCTATTAAAATTATAAGTCTTATTATCAAACGCATCACTTTCAATATACTTGCGGTTTTTCACAATAAATCGTATAAATAAAATCATACCGATTATAAATACAATAGCACCTAATATTAAATAAGCTGATGCATCGCTTTGTGATAATAATTCAACATCTGAACTTGCTGCAGAATCACTCGATAAAAATGTAGGTATACTTACAAGAAAATTATTTAGAAAATGCACAGTCATAGGTATTAGTATATTTCGATATTTTAAATATAAAATACAATTTGCAAAACCAAATATCACAGCACCTACGATTGCGAGTTCCATATGTAAAACACCGAATAATAAAGATGAAAGTATCATACCGATATATACATTGAAAAACTTAGATATTCTTTTAAAAAGAACAACCCTAAAAAACAACTCTTCAAGTATTGGCGCACTTATGACAGTAAGTATAAATGATGCAATAGTATTTGTAAAAACATCTTCACCAGCATTATTAAGTGAATTTGCAGTATCTATATTTATAAGACATATTATGCCCAAAATAAGTAAAGTAGTTCCAAATGATATAACTATTTGTGTAAATACAACATCTATAATTTCCTTTATATTTATTTTTCTGAGATAATCATTAATTAAATTTTGTATTTTTGTAAGATTGACTCCCAATTTATAAAATAGAAATAAAATAAATGAAAAATCTATAATTACTTGAACAGCATTAGCATTATTATTTAAAACTTCTCTATTTACGAATAATAATATAAAAGATACACCAAAGCTAAGTAGTATATAAACCAAAATAGAAGGAATAATTTTTACCTCGTTAAATTCCTCTTTTCTAATAAACAAAAAATACACCCCCTCACAAACTATTGATATCTATTAAAAGTATAATATTGTTTTTTATAAATAAGTACTCAATTATAATATTTTACTAAAAAAATATTAATAAAAAATACATATTCAATTAATATGTTAAATGTATATTTTTACTAAATAGATTATAGTGTAGATAAAAAAATATTATGTAATATATAATGTTTTTTTATTAATAATAATATATAATGAGTCTTATAGGAAAGAAGAGAAAAAATTGCTCAAAATATATATTTATATACAATGAAGAAAGGTGTTTAAGATGAAAGAAGAGAAAAACAAACCAAAACATTTTAATTATTTTAACTTCTTTTTAATACTAGTGCTTGTAGTAATGTTAAATAGTTTATTTTTACCAAGCATAAATTCACGTACATATGAAGAAGTGGATTACAGTACATTCCTAACTCAAGTCGAGTCTGGAAAAGTAGATGAAGTAGAAATGAGTGACACTCAAATAGTTTATACTTTGAAAAAGAATGGGGATAATCAAAAACAAAATAAAAAGACATACTATACTGGATATGTTGAAAATCCAAACTTAGTAAAGACTTTACAAGATAATAATGTTAAATTTACAAAACAAATTACGGACGAAAACTCATGGATAGTTAACTTTATAGTGAGTTGGATATTACCACTTGCAATTTTCCTCTTTATAGGAAATTGGCTTATGAAATCAATGGCGAAAAGACTTGGTGGAAGCTCAAATGCAATGCAATTTGGTAAGAGTAATGCAAAAGTTTATGTTGAAGCACAAACAGGAAAGACTTTTGCTGATGTAGCTGGACAAGATGAGGCGAAAGAAGCTCTTACTGAAATAGTAGATTTCCTTCACAATCCTAAAAAATATGAAGAAATAGGTGCTACAATGCCAAAAGGTGCATTACTTGTAGGACCTCCAGGAACAGGTAAAACATTACTTGCAAAAGCAGTAGCAGGGGAAGCAAAAGTTCCATTCTTCTCAATTTCAGGCTCTGAATTCGTTGAAATGTTTGTCGGTATGGGGGCTGCAAAAGTTAGGGACTTATTTAAACAAGCTAACGAAAAAGCACCTTGTATAGTATTTATAGATGAAATAGATACAATAGGTAAAAAACGTGATAGCGGTATGCCAGGGGGAAATGACGAAAGAGAACAAACTCTTAACCAACTTCTTACTGAAATGGATGGTTTCGATGGTAAAAAGGGTGTTGTTATATTAGCAGCAACAAATAGACCAGATTCATTAGATAAAGCATTACTTAGACCAGGACGTTTTGACAGACGTATACCAGTAGAACTTCCTGACTTAGCAGGTCGTGAAGCGATACTTAAAGTACATGCACAAGGTGTTCATATGGCAAAAGATATAGACTACAATGCGATTGCTAGAGCAACAGCAGGTGCTAGTGGTGCTGAACTTGCAAATATAATAAATGAAGGTGCATTAAGAGCAGTTAAAATGGGAAGACATCAAGTTTTACAAGAAGACTTAGAAGAAAGTGTAGAAGTTGTAATAGCTGGTTACCAAAGAAAAGGAGCAGTTATATCTCAAAGAGAAAAATCAATAATTGCTTACCACGAAATTGGACATGCACTTGTTGCAGCAAAACAAACAGAATCTGCACCAGTACACAAAATAACAATAATACCTCGTACTTCTGGAGCACTTGGATATACAATGCAAGTTGAAGAAGGGGAAAAAGTCTTAATGACAAAACAAGAAGCTTTCAACAAGATAGCTACTTTCACTGGAGGACGTGCAGCAGAGGAATTAATCTTCGGCTCATTCACAACAGGAGCATCAAACGATATTGAACAAGCTACTAAGATGGCAAGAGCAATGGTAACAAGATATGGTATGAGTGACGATTTCGATATGATGGCACTTGAAACAGTGACAAATCAATATCTAGGTGGAGATGCATCGCTTACTTGTTCACCAGAAACTTCAACAAAAATAGACCAAGAAGTTTTAAGTATAATAAAATCAGCTCACAAAAAAGCGATGAATATACTTAAAGAAAATGAAGAAAAACTACACGAATTATCTAAATTCTTACTTGAAAAAGAAACAATAACAGGTGAGGAATTTATGGAAATATTAAATGGAGAAAAATCTGCTGAAAAAGTAGATGAAAGCACAGATAATACTACATTAGAAAAAGAAGTAGTTATTGAAGGTAGTGAATTCCAAACAATTGATGAAGGTTTAACTCTTGAAAAGAAAATAGATGTAGAAATAGATAATAAGGTAGATTTAGACAAAAATAATCAATAGTATTTGAATAAAAAACTGGATTTTTAAAATCCAGTTTTTTTTGTACACATATGTAGTACTACTTTTTTGGAAAAGTAGTAGAACTAGTAGTATAAAAAAATCATACTGAAAATATTAGCGAAAAAAATTACAATTACTAATAAGATGGTTAGAAATATTATTATATACTGTCGAAAATTTAAAAAGGGGGAGAAAAAATGCAAGGTTTGGTCAAAGTAACAAAAAAACTAGGAACTTCATTTTTGGCTATGTGCTTAATTTTAGCAATGATGCCGGTTAATGTTTTTGCTGAAGGAGAGACCTCTGGTGGTATTACAAAACTAGAGATAACAGCATCTGATGATGTAAAAAAATCATCAAATGGAACAAATTATTTTGTAATTGGAAGCAATAAAGAAAATAGTTTTAAATTAAGTGTAAAACAGACTCCAGGAACTGCTTCAGATGAAGTGACATGGTCTAGTAATCAAGAGTCAAAAGGAATAACAATTGATGAAAATGGTATTGTAAAAGTAGATTATAAGGAAACAACAGCAACTTATCCAACTTTTACGGCAACATCAAAAGAAAATGAATCTGTACAGGCTAAATATTCTCTATATATTTTACCTGAGATGTCTTTATCAACAAGTGACAGTATCGAATTTACATTGCCAGAAGACGGTACATTATTAAAAGAAAATGATAAATATTTCAAAGTAAAACCAGATCAGTATGAAACTTATGGTGTTATAGAATGGACAAGTGAAAATACTGATGTAGCAACTGTAAAAAGTAATGGTACTGTTTGTTTCGTAACGGCTGTTAAACCGGGGGTTACAAAGGTTATCGGTAAAAATAAGGAAAATAAAGATAATAAGGTAGTTGGAACAGTAACTGTAAAAGGTGTCATGGTAGAGGCAAAAGATGGCGCGAGAACAGCAAGATTACTTCCTAATAAAACTATCGAACTTCAAGCATTTGGAGAAAATAAAGATGATAAATTTACATGGAAAAGCTCAAATGAAGAAGTAGCCAAAGTAGATGAAAATGGTGTGGTTACTGGATTAAAAGAAGGTAATGTACTTATAACAGCGACTAATGAAAGTGGAGCAAAAGGTGGATTTAAAATAAATGTAAAAAGGGCTGAAGATGCACCTTATTTAGATAATTTAGAGCTAACAAACTATTCTAGTTTTAATGAATGGAAAAGTACAACATCAGAATTTGAATCTTCAAAATTTGATTATACTTTGACAACAAGATATGTTAATGATGGAACATTCAATGCAAATTTTAGACCTACATTTGATGATACTAAATATAAAGTAGAAATATTCAATAATGATAAACTTGTTAAAACTGTAGAAAAATCAACAACAAGTCAAGCAGTTGCGCTTGAACCAGGGGAAAACAAAGTAGTAATCCGTATATCTGATTTAACTAATGAAAAAAATTATACAGATTATAAATTTGATATAACTCGTACAAGAAGTACAACAGCAACATTATCAGTAGGTGGTGCAACTATCGTTCCAAGTGAGAGAGCGCTTATATCTAATCCTACATATAAAGGAAGAAGTGAAGGAACATTTTTCAGATTAGAAAATGGAGAACTAACAAAGGTTGCTGGTATAAGTCCAACTATTAGCGATTATAAAGCATTTTTATATAAAGATATAAACTCATTTGATCTTAATATTTCACCAAAAGACTCATGGTCAATAGTTAGAGCTAGTATAGATGATGGAGAGTCTATTAATGTTGAAAAAGGTAAACCTATCAAAAATATAAAATTTGGTGACAAAAATAGTGTCAAAATAAAAATACAAATTTGCTCAAATTCAAAATATTATGCTAATAAAGAAGCTGGAAAAGAAGAACCATTCGAAGCAGAAAACACTTACACTATAACAGTTGAAAGATTGAGTATTGATAAGAGTGAATTACAAATAACATCTGCAGATATTTCAGCTGGACAATGGTGTACACCAGAATTCAATAAACATATTGTAACTGCTGCAATTTTAATTCCAAAAGATTGTAATTCATTAGATATAAATTTTAAAGTTACAAACGGGGCAACAGTTTATAAAGATTCAAAATCAGATGCAAACTTACTTAATGCAGAAGAAGATGGAAACTATAAATTAACTATCGATACATCAAAAATAACAAGTAGTCTTACTCAAAGAATAGTTTTATATAAAGTTTTAGAAGATGGCTCTGAAATGTTAACTACATATACCTTTACTATTTATAAAAGAGGAAAATTAGTAGGAATGCCTGATAAAGTTGTTGACTATTTCTGCCCAGGAAGTCAATACAGCAATATGGGTAACTATGGATTATATCCAGAAAAATCATTAATAGGTTCTGGAAACTGGTATACTCCAATATCTTTAGGTAACTTTGGTGGTTCTATAACTTATTACTATGAAAATGGTATAAAAAATGACCCAACTAATCCATATGGTATAGATTTCACTATATTCGGTAATTCTAACGGAGGTCAATCATTCTCTGAACCAGGTAATGTTATAGTTTCAAAAGATGGAGTGAATTGGTATACTCTAGCAGGATCTGAACATTATGATGATAAAGCTATTTGGGGATATGAATTAACTTATATCAGAAATGGAAAGGGAACAGCTTGTTCATATAAAGATAGCTTAGGAAAGAGCGACGATATGACAGCTATGTACAAATATGCATTAAAAGAAAATTATCCATTACATAAATTTGACGCAGATGCAGATAAACAAGTAACTGTAAAAGGAACACTATTAGTAAATGATAGCAAAGATCCATATGGAAGTAGTGCTGCAGCATATCCTGATTTCGGATATGTAGATGTACATACAAATTCATCAACAGTAGCTGGAACAGGTGAAAATGTAGATTTATTAACTGTACCAGTTGGAAATCCATACACAGGAAATTACAATAAATACGGAGATGGATTCGATTTAGACTGGGCTGTAGATGAAGATGGTTATCCAGTTAAATTAGACGAAATACATTATGTAAAAGTTCAAACTGCATCATTTATAATGGCAGGAGCAATAGGTGAAAAATCTACAGAAGTAAATGCAGTAACTCGTACTATTGGAGAAAAAACAGTGGGTAAAACAGAATTACCTACATCAATAAAAGTTGGTGATAAAGAAATAAAATTACAACAAGATGTAAATGAATATAATGTTGAATTTGGAGATAATTTTGATGTAACAGTAAATGCTTCAAAAGATGCAAATATTTATATAAATGACAAAAGAGGAGCAACAAGAACTTATACAAGTAAACCTGACAAAGGAATAATACGTATAATAGTTCAAGAAGGTGAAAAAGAACCGGCTATAATCTACTTAACAAACAAAAAAGTCAATACAGTAGATGTAAACTTCGATGCAGATAACGGAGAAGATGTAATAACAAAATCTGTAGCAAGTGGTGAAACTTTAGATTATAAACCAGAAGCTCCAACTAAAGATGGATATACTTTCGTAGGTTGGTATAAAGATACTGATGATATAACTACAGAATACAAATCAGGAGCAACATACACTGAAAGTGTAACATATAAAGCAAAATGGGCCCATGTAACTATGCTTGGAGCTCAAGGGAAGTTAGTTGTTGATGGTAAGAGTGGTATAAGATTTGGTACTAAGTTATACAATGATGGAGACCAAATAGTTGAAAAAGGTACTTTAATAATACCAGCGAACCTAGTTGGTGAAGGCAAAAAATTAACACTAGATACACCGAAAGTTGCTATATCTAAAGCCAATGTATTGTATCAAGTTGATTATGATCAAAACTTTATGACTTATTTAGGAACAATAGTAAATATACCAGAAGTCCAATTTAATAGACCAATGACAGCAGCATCTTATGTGATTTATAAAGATAAAGCTGGTAACCGATATACAGTTTACTCTCAATATCCAAATGGCTCTATATCAGTTTATGATCTTTTAGGAAATGATGTTGACTGGGATGAAAAATGGGATGAAACAAAATAATATTTGACAAAATATATATAGAAATTGTCAAAAAGTAGTATATAAATGTCAAAAAGTAGTACTACTTTTTATACTACTAAAATCATACTGAAAAAAAAACTGTAAACGTATACAATTTAAGTATATTATGAGTGTATTTTTCCAAGATTAATAATATTTATTTAACCATTACTGCAAAAATATTATTAATGTGGCAGAGTTTGCTATAACGTATTTTATTTTGGAAATAGATAGGATAAATTGTTTTATCCTATCTAAATTTTTAATTACGATAATATCAAGTATGGGAGGATTACTATGAGTAAAGTAAGAAAGATTCTAATTTCGGTTATTATGTCATTTTTATTGGTAGTTCAGCTTATCCCTTTGCAAGTATTTGCGGAGACGGGAAATGTAAGTGTAAGGGTATCCCTTGAAAATAATACATTCTTAGAACCAGTAGATGGAAAAGAACCAACATTTACAGGTATGCTTATGGATACAACTGTTACAGTTCCAAATGGTTCTAGTGGTATGGATGCATTTAAAAAAGCTTTGGATAAAGAAGGTATCGAATATAAAGAAAAAAATGGATATATAAGTTCGATATGTGATATGGCTGAATTTGATGGCGGACAAAAAAGCGGTTGGATGATAACTGCAAACGATTGGTTTACTAATACCGGTATAGCTGAATATAAAGTGGAAGATAATGACTATCTTAGAATTATGTATACTTGTGACTATGGAGAAGATTTAGGTGGTTCTTGGGAAAATAATGATAAAACTGTAAAAGCACTTGAAACAAGTGTTGGGACTTTATCTCCAACATTTTCAAAAGATACAAAAGAATATACTTTAACAGTTCCAAAAGGAACAAAAGGAGTAATTATAACACCTACTGCTTCAAATAAAAATTTCCAAGTAAGAACTAGTGTAAATAATATTGTATATAAAAGAATACAAACAGTGCCAATAGAAGATGGAACTGTTATAACAGTAAAATGTGGTGACCCAGAATGGCCAAGTATGAATAACCAAGCTGGTGGAACAGGCGTAAGTGTACCTGGTGAAACATATAAAATCACAGTAAAAGAAGAAAAAAGCTCAGTAGAACAAGAAGAATTAGATAAATTTATATCTGACAATTTAAGTTTTTATAAATTATCACCACAATATGGAACAGATACAAATGTAGTTACTCTTTTAAATGAAAGATTAAAAAAAATGGGTGCTCCAGAAGGATTAACAGCAGAATTAAAATCATCAGGAGATATTGATCATGTAAAAGCAGATGGAACAATTTCTTATTACGATAATTTTGATTTCTCAGGATTTACTGGAGTATATCAAGCAAATGTAGACCTTACATTTACACTTAAATTAGGTGATGCAACTGCTGATTTTGATACAAGAGCTCTTATCGGTTGGAATGCCGATAAAGTAAAAGAAAAAATGATAGAAGAAAGAGATACTAATTTAACAGAAGACAAGATGAAAGGTGAAAATAAAGATCTACAAAACGTAGAAACTGATTTAGTTTTACCTCAAATTTTAGGTTCTTCATATAAAATGAGTTTATCTCAAATTTCTTGGAAATCTTCTAATACAGATGTAATATCTATAAAAAATGGTGAAGGATATACTTACCCAGATTATATAGGTAAGGTTACACAACCTTCAGAAGATACAGAGGTTACGTTAACAGGAACTTTTAAATTCACTAAGACAAACAGCAATATAGAAAAAGATATAGTTCTTACAAAAGATTATAAAGTTTTAGTAAAAGCTAAAGCAATAGATGAAGAGGAAGTTAAAAAACAAATGCTAGAAGAGTTAAATTCTAAATACACTAGCGATAAACTTAAAGATTTTAATACACAAGAAAAATTAGACTTAAATAATGTAACAGGTGATATCCAATTACCAAGACCTTCAAAAATAGGTCTAGTAAATAAAGAAATAAAAGTAACAAGTAGCGATGAAACTTTACTTAAAATAAATGGATATCGTACATTTACATATCAACCAATAGGTGAAGACAAAACTGTAGATTTAATAATAACAATGACTAGAGATGGTATAAGTGTTGAGAAACGTATACCAATAACTATAAAACAAATATCTCAAGAAGAGATAAAAAATGAAATCAAGTTAATGGAACAAGTTAAAGAACATTACTTCGATGGAATTAATGATAAAGCAAATACTGATAAAGACAATGTAATAAATAATTTACATGCATTTAAAGAAGTGTATTTAGGAACTGATGGAAAATTAACTTGGGTATATGATGTTAAGGATACTACAGGAAATGGAATAGTACCAGAGGCTATAAATCCAGATGATACAATGGGTGTTTCAGGATATAGATTATTCTATACATCAAATAATGCGATAGTAAGTTATGAAAACTTATTAGTTAATAGACCAGAAAAAGATACAAAAGTAACTATAAAATCAATACTTTCAAGTCAAAAATTTGGTAAATACGCTCAAATGTATCCAAACAACAAAGATTTACAAAAATTATATCGTCAAGAAGTTGAAACAACAATAACAGTAAAAGGAACAAAACAATCAGTAAATGTTACTTTCGATGCTGATAATGGAACAGATGCAGTAGTAAAAGAGATAGCACAAGGTGAAACATTAGATTATGCACCAGAAGTACCAACAAAAGAAGGATACACATTTGTTGGTTGGTATAAAGACACTAATGATACAACTACAGGATATAAAAATGGACAAACCTACGAAGAAAATGTTACATATAAAGCAAAATGGGCTCATGTTGCAATGCTTGGTGCCCAAGCAAAAAATGTAGTTAATGATAAGAGTGGTATAAGATTTGGAACAAAACTTTACAATGATGGCGATGAAATAATAGAAAAAGGAACACTTATACTTCCAGCTAACTTATTAAAAGAAGGAGAACAACTGACTTTAGATACAGCCAACATAGTTAAATCAGTTGCAAAAGTAATGTACGAAGTTAACACAGAACAAAACTATGTAACTTATTTAGGAACACTAGTAAATATACCAAGAACACAATTTGATAGAAAAATGACTGCAACAGCTTACGTAATATACAAAGATAAACAAGGCAATCAATATACAGTTTATGCTCCATACGCTAAAGGTTCAATAAGTGTTAATGATCTATCACCAAATGGAAAATAAGATAGTATGATTTTCTGAAATTCTAAATTAACATTGCCCTTAGAATTTTTGTAAAATTTTTAGAAGGAGCTGAGGAATTTTCTGAGGCTCCTTTGTTTTGAAGCATAATAAATGTAAAAAAGTTGGAGGTAATATGCAGGATACAATTGATTTAAAGGAACTATTAAAAATAATAAAAAATAGAATTTGGATGATTATTTGTATAGGACTTATATTTGGAATAATAAGTGGAGTTGTAAGTCAATTTTTAATTACACCAGAATATAAGTCAAGTACAACTTTGATAATAAATAAAGAAAATGAAGATTCTAAAACACAATTGAGCAATAGTGATGATTTAAATTATGTTCAGAAATTAGCTTATACATATAGTGAAATAATAACTTCAAGGACAGTCCTTACAAAAACAATAGATAAATTAAACTTAGATATGTCTTATAAAAAATTGGCGTCATGTATAGAGGTTACAAATATAAGTAATACCCAAATAATAAAAATAGATGTGGAGTATAGAAATCCTAAAATAGCAAGGGATATATGCAATACTATTCCAACTATTTTTGATAAAGAAGTTCAAAGAATTATGAAAGTAAGTGGTGTAGAGGTTATAGATAAAGCTGTTGCAAGTAGTATACCAATAAAACCAAATAAGAAAACAAATGTTATTTTAGCAAGTATATTTGGAATTTTTGTTGGAATATGTATAACAATTATTGAAGTTCTATTAAATACAAAAATAAAAACTACATCAGATATAAAAGAAAATTTAGGTATGAATGTTTTAGGTGTAATACCAAAACAATAGGTTATTTTAGGGGGACATTATGGAAACGATAGATAAATTAGATGCAAAATCTCCAATAGTAGAAGCTTACAGATCGGTTAGGACTAGTATTGAATATTCAAATTTAGATGCTAAATTAAAAATTATTTTAGTAACTAGTACTCAGCAAAATGAAGGTAAGAGTACAGTAGCTTCAAATTTAGCAATTAGTTTTTCAAAATTGCCTAATAAAAAAATATTGCTAATAGATGCAGATTTGAGAAATCCAAGTATTCATAGAGTATTTAGTATAGGAAATTCAGATGGAATGATGAGTATTTTGAAGGGGGACAAAGATTTAAAAAGCACAGTTTATAATCTTAATGAGAACTTAGATATATTGACGACAGGTGTTATCCCTCCAAATCCTGATGAAATACTAGTTACTGATAAGATGAAAGAATTTATACAACAGATTAAAGAAAAATATGACTATATATTTATTGATTCACCTCCTATTGGAATTGTATCTGATGCGAGTTTATTATCACAATTAAGTGATGGAGTAATATTTGTAATATCTTCAGGAGAAGTTGAAACTGATTTTGCGAAACTTGCAAAAGAGAAGCTTATGAATGTAGATGCCAAAATTTTAGGAGCAGTATTAAATAAATATGAAAGTCATAATGATGATTATGGATATTATTATAGCGAATATTATGGAGCCAGAAAAAAAAGAAAATTGTTTAGATTGGGTAAATTTAAGAGAAAAACAAAAAAACATTTGAAAGTAGAAAAGGCTTAGAAGTATAAATACAAACTCATAATATGGAAATTAAATTATAAGATTGCAAATTTAATAAAGGGGGGCTTACCATGGACAAGGTATCAGTTTTAAAAACTGAAAAAAAAGTTGAGTATAACATCTATTGTTTTATAAAAAGAACAATAGATATAGTCATGGCTTTTCTTGGCATTGTAATTTTATTTCCTATTTTTTTAATTATATCGATAGCTATAAAAATAGATTCAGATGGACCAATTATATTTAGTCAAAAGAGATCTGGAAAAGATAAAAAATACTTTAAAATATATAAATTTAGGACAATGAATATTTCGGCACCTACAAATGTAGCAACTAGAGATTTAGAAGATTCGCATATATACATAACAAAATTTGGTCGACTACTTAGAAAGACATCTCTAGATGAACTTCCACAACTTATAAATATTTTAAAAGGTGAAATGAGTATTATAGGTCCAAGACCTGTAATTTTAGAGGAATCCGATTTAATAATTGAAAGGGATAAATATGGAGCTAATTCAGTTAAACCAGGGCTTACAGGATGGGCGCAAGTTAATGGAAGGGACAAGTTAGATAATAAAACAAAAGCAATGTATGATGGTGAATATGTTGAAAATTTTGGATTTGTGATGGATTTGAAGTGTTTTTTTAAAACGATATTTCTTGTATTTACTAAGTATGGTGTTATAGAAGGAAGTGAAAATTTGGGGGATAAAGAAGATAAATCTGTAGATAGAGTTTCAATAAAATGAATGTAAGGGAGATTAATAAAAATGGTAAATGTATTTATTTTAGGTTCGAGAGGTATTCCAGCTAAATATGGAGGATTCGAGACCTTTGTAGATAAACTTACAGAAAATTCAACATCAAGACATATTAAATATCATGTTTCTTGCAGAAGCGACAATCAAGATGAGTTTGAATATCACAATGCAAGGTGTTTTAATATTAAGCTCCCTAATATAGGTGGAGCTCAAGCAATATATTATGATTTTTTATCGATAAAAAGTAGTTTGAATTATATAGAAAAAAATAATATAGAAAATCCAATTATATATATTTTAGGATGTAGTATAGGACCATTTTTAAAAGTATTTATAGAAAGACTTAAAAAGTTAAATGTTAAACTTTTTATAAATCCAGATGGATTAGAACATAAGCGTTTAAAGTGGAATTGTTACATAAGAAAATATTTAAAGTATTCTGAAAGAGTCATGGTGAAATACGCAGATTTAGTGATCTGTGATTCTTTAAATATAGAAAAATATATAAAAGAAGAATATAAAAAGTATAAACCAAAAACAGAATTTATAGCATATGGGGCAGAAATAAAATCAAATCCTTCTGAGAATAATGAAAAATTAAATAAGTGGTATAAAGAAAAAGGGATTAAAAAAGGCCAGTATTATGTATCTGTAGGTAGATTTGTTCCTGAAAATAATTATGAAACTATGATTAAAGAATTTATGAAATCTAATACAAAAAAAGATTTTGTCATTATAACAAATTATGAAAAAAATAAATTTTATCAACAGTTGAATGTATCAACAAATTTTCAAAAGGATAAAAGAATAAAATTTGTAGGAACAGTTTATGATCAAGAACTTTTAACTAAAATTAGAGAAAATGCATATGGATATATACATGGACATGAAGTAGGGGGAACAAACCCTTCATTACTTGAGGCATTAGCAACGACAAAGCTAAATTTATTATTAGGGGTAGGATTTAATAAAGAAGTTGCAGAAACTGCGGGAATTTATTGGACTAAGGGCAATGGAAGCTTAAGTAGATTAATAGATAATACAGATTATTTACCTATTAATACTATATATGAGTATTCAAAAAAATCAAAAGATAGAATAAAAAATTATTATAATTGGCCAATGATTACGTTACAATATGAAAAGTTATTTGAAGATACTTCACTACTCTTTAGGACTTCCGCCATATAGAAGTGGAGGACTTACTAAATATTCTATTGATTTGATGAAAGAAGAGATTAATCAAGGTTATGAAGTTTTATTACTTTGGCCAGGAGAAATAAAATCATATAATAAAAATCCTATTATCAAGAAAAGAAAATCACAATATAATATTCAAAATTTTGAACTAGTAAACTGTTTACCAATTCCATTAATGGGTGGTATTAAGGAAATTGATGCTTATATGCAAAAATGTGATAAAAATATATACTATGAATTTTTAAAAAAACATAAACCAAATGTAATACATATACATACATTAATGGGGCTTCATGACGAATTTTTGCAAGCAGCACAAGATTTAAATATAAAGATAGTTTTTACTACACATGACTATTTTGGATTGTGTCCAAAAGTAACATTTCTTTATAAAAATAAGATTTGTAAAGAAATACTGAATTCTAGCAGTGATAAATGTTTAAATTGTGATGATTGTAATAAAAATGCACTATCTTTGAAGAAAATTAAGATTTTACAGTCTCCAATTTATAGATTAGTAAAAAATATAAAAATAGTAAAAAAATTAAGAAGAATATTCAATTTAAAAAATCAAGTTGATGGGTTTAAGAAAGCAGAAGATGATTTATTAAAATTAAATAAAGTTGGTGACTATCAAAGACTAAGACAATATTACTCTAATATGTTTGAGAAAATAGATAAATTTCATTTTAATAGTAATACTACAGAAAGTATATATAGTAGATTTTTAAATATAAAAAATGGGAAAGTTATACCAATAACTCATTCGAATATTAAAAATAATATTATAGAAAAAATTTTTAATAAAACACTTAAGATCACATATTTAGGACAAATATCAGAATATAAAGGTTTTTTTAGATTAAAAGATGTTTTAGATGAAATATATTTAGAAGGGTATGATGATTTTATTTTGAATGTATCATCTATTCCACCAAGTATAGAATCATATATGAATATAATTGGCAGTTATAATTACGATAATTTATATAAAATATTTAAAAATACAGATTTACTGGTAGTTCCAAGTTTATGTAAAGAGACTTTTTCTTTTGTTACATTAGAGGCATTAAGTTATGGAACACCAGTTTTAGTCAGTACTAATGTAGGAGCAAAAGATATAGTAGAAGATAAAAAAAGTGGATTTATTATAAGTATGGATGATAATAGCTTAAAAGAGATTATATTAAAATTATATAAATCGAGAACTATATTAATTGATATAAATAGATATATTATGAATAATTTTAGTCCATTATCAATTAAGGAACATGCAAAACAAGTTTTAAAATTTTATGATTTATAGAATGAAATAAAAAAAGATATAAGAGAAAGTGAATAATTATGAATAATAAATTAAAAACAGGTTTAGTAGTGTTAAATTACAATGATTATAAAACTACAATTAAACTAATTAAAATGATAAAAGACTATAAATCGATTGATTTAATAGTTATAGTTGATAATTGTTCAACAGATAAATCTTATAAAAAAATAAATGAATATACAAATAATAAGGTTAAATTAATAAAGTCTGATAAGAATGGTGGATATGCATATGGAAATAATTTTGGTATTCATTATTTAATAGAAAATCATAAATGTGACATAATTTTTATTGCAAATCCAGATGTTGAATTTGAAGAAAATTTGGTAATAGAAATAAAAAGACAATTTGAGAAGAATATGAAATACTCTGTGTTATCAGGAGTTATGTTGGACATAAACGGAAATGTTGTAAAAGCTCCGTATTGGGATATACCTAGTTATAGATATGATTTATTAGATTATTTTTTTATAGGAAGAAGAATAAATAAAAAAGAATTTAAGATCGATTATAATAAAAAAATTATGGATGTTGAAGTAGTACCTGGTTCATTTTTAGCAATAAAAGCAAAGGTATTAAAAGATATAGCATACTATGATGAAAATACTTTTTTATATTGTGAAGAATCTATTTTAGCAACAAAGTTAAAGAATAAAGGATATAAAAGTGGAATAATTACAAGTTTTTCTTATAAACATATGCATTCTGTATCTATAAATAAGACATTTAAAAAAGTAGATACAGTAAAGATATTTTATGATTCTAAACTTTATTACAATAAAAAGTATAATAAAATTGGTAGATTTAAGGAATGTATATTAAAGACAGCTGCAAAAATTTCATTATTAGAATATAAAGTTTTAGAAAATATTTATATATTAAAATATAAGATAAATTAAAGAGGTTAAAAATGAAAAATAAAAAATCTATAGAAAATATACCAATTATATTTATATTATTATCATTTTGTGGTGCATTTTTAACAGATGACTCAAGAAATATAATACTTTTAGTTATTACAAGTTTATACTTATTATATTTAATTTTATCTACAAATAAAATCGTAATAAAAGATATAGAAGTAATAGTTGTATTATTTATAATTTTAATTTTAGGTATTTTTACAACATTAATTCATATAAATGACTATTCCTTAAGAAATGTAATTAGAGATATATTTTATATATTAAATCCGATAGTATTTATATGGACAGGCATAATGTTTAAATATAAGTATGAAGATAGATTTGATATTTTTAGGATTATAGTTTATATAGCCGTTATTTCTTCTATTTTAAATTTACTTCAAATAGTTAAAGAGCCTAGGATATTACAAGTTTCATCTATATATATTTTTAGAAATTATATAGACGTTATTAATGCATATGCTGTCTTAATTGCAATTGTTCTTTTATTTACAAATAAACATATAAAAAATGAATGTAATTTTTATATGTTTAAACTGAACCTGTTTAGAATACTTTGTATTATATCATTTATTATAGATTTTTCCAGAACAAACTATATTTGTTTATTCATTATATTGTGTCCATTCATACTTCCAATAATACGAAAAAATATTTTTAAAGTTAGAAAGATAATTTATATAGTTATATTAATTGTATTAGCTAATTTCATTATGCCAGATTTAATGGGGACACTTTTTGACAAGATGATAAGGAGTATAACAGAATTAAAAGCAGCTATAAATTGGGGAGACCCAAGTGAAATAGTTAATAACTGGAGAGGATATGAAATTTATAAAGCGAAGGAGTTATATTTTGAAGGAAATTGGTTTGAAAAGATTTTTGGATATGGATTAGGAAAATTAATACCTGTAGGTGTATTTTCTGAATTAGTTGGGGTTGATGCATCTGAAGGAGGAATTGCTATATTACATAATGGATACTATATGATGCTTATAAAATGCGGATTAACAGGTGTTTTACTTTATGCCTTAGTATATTTAGTTGGAATAAAAAAGATGATTATTAGAATAAAAAATAATTTAGATTTATATAGCTCTAAATTACTTTTAGGAATATTTGTAGGATTTTTAGTTAGTACATATGTGACTACAGGAATTATAAACAATAGAACTGATTTTGTAGCATGTTTTTTAATGGGATATTTGTTATATTTGCCATCTAAAGATATTTTAGAAACAACTAGTCAACAAAAATATAAAGAAATGTAGGTGCTGAATTGAATACTAAACTTAGAAATATTTTAGAAAATATAACTTATACATTTACGGCAAATATACTAACTATGTTAATTTCTATAATAATGACATTAATACTACCGAAGTTTTTAGGGGTAACAGATTATTCATATTATCAATTATATATATTTTTTATATCGTATGTTGGATTTTTTCATTTTGGATGGATAGATGGAATCTATTTAAAAATTGGCGGAATGGAATATAATGATTTAGAAAAAAGTAATTATGTTACCCAATTTTGGATGTTAAATGTTTTAGAGATAATTATAGCAGCAATTATATCTATATTTGCGTTATTTATTATAAAAAATATAGATAAAAGTTTTGTATTGATATCAACTAGTGTTTGTGGAGTTATAACGATACTTAGAACTTATTTGTTATTTATATTACAATCAACTAATAGAATAAAAGAATATGCAAAATACACTAGAGTAGACAGGTTTATTTACTTTGCACTAGTAATTGTATTCTTATTTTTAGGTTTCAAAAATTATAAAATTATATTGTATATAGATATATTTTCAAAATTAGTAGCTTTGGTTTTATGTGCAAATAAGATGAAAGATATAGTATTTGGAAAATTGAATATAAGTAAAAATACTTTATTGGAAATTTTTGAAAATATAAGTATAGGAATAAAATTAATGCTTGCTAATATAGCAAGTACCCTAATTATTGGAGTTGTAAGATTTGGAATTCAAAAAAATTGGGATATAGAGACCTTTGGGAAAATATCTTTAACTTTAAATATATCAAACTTACTTATGACATTTATAAATGCAGTAGCTGTTATAATGTTTCCTTTATTGAGAAGAGAGGAAGAAAGTAACCTTCCAAAGATTTATGTAATTCTTAGAAATACATTGATGATATTTTTATACATGATGTTAATTTTTTATTATCCAATAAAGTTAATTTTATCAACTTGGCTTCCTCAATATGCAGATAGTTTGAGATATATGGCACTTTTATTTCCTATTTGTATATATGAAAGTAAAATGTCTATGCTGATAAATACTTATTTGAAATCTTTTAGAAAAGAAAAATCAATGCTAATTATAAACACAATTTCTCTTATTTTAAGTTTAATATTAACAATTTTAAGTGTATTTATACTTAATAATTTAACATGGGCTATTTTATCAATAGTATTTTTATTAGGATTTAGATGTGTAATAGGGGAATTAGTTTTGACTAAAATAATGAATATTTTAATTTATAAAGATATAATTCTTGAAACAGTACTAACAGCAATTTTTATTATATCTAGTTGGTTTATTAATAATATGTTCTGTTCAATTATATATACTTGTTTTTATTTAATTTATGTATTTATAAAAAGAAAAGATATAAAAAGAACTATATTACTATTTAAAAAAATTTTGAGAAAGTAGTGTCTATTAGTAAGGGAGTGATTTTTTGAAAGGTATAATACTTGCAGGGGGCAGTGGAACACGCTTATATCCATTAACAAAAGTAACAAGTAAACAGCTTTTACCAGTTTATGACAAACCTATGATTTATTATCCACTTTCAACATTAATGTTAGCGGGAATAAGAGAAATCTTAATTATATCAACCGAAATAGATATAGATAGGTTTAAAGCCTTATTAGGTGATGGAAGTAAATATGGATTAAGCATTAGTTATAAAGTACAGAAAAGACCTGAAGGTCTTGCACAGGCATTTATAATAGGAGAAGACTTTATAGGAGAAGATTCATGTGCAATGGTTTTAGGGGATAATATATTTTATGGAAGTGGATTTACTAAAATGTTAAAACATGCAGCAAGGCAAACTAAAGGAGCTACAATTTTTGGATACTATGTAGATGATCCAAGAAGATTTGGTGTAGTAGAATTTGACACTAAAGGAAAAGTAATATCGATAGAAGAGAAACCACAAAATCCAAAGTCAAATTATTGTGTTACTGGACTGTACTTTTATGATAGTAAAGTAGTGGATATAGCAAAAAAAATAAAACCTTCCAAAAGGGGAGAATTGGAGATAACTGATATTAATAAAATCTATTTAGAATCAAATGAATTAGAAGTTTTAACTTTAGGAAGAGGATTTGCATGGATTGATGCTGGGACTATAGATGCATTAAGTGAAGCTAGTGAATTTATTAGAATTATAGAAAAAAAACAGGGGATAAAAATTGCAGCGATAGAAGAGATTGCATTTAAAAATAAATGGATAGACAAAGAGCAATTAATAGAACTATCAAATTTATATAAAAATACAGATTATGGAGAACATCTAAAAAAGGTTGCAGAAGGACGATATTTATATTAGAAGATAAAGTATTTATAAGGAGGAAAGACAGTGAAAATAGTAGTAACAGGGGGAGCAGGATTTATAGGTTCGAACTTTATTTATTATATGTTAGATAAATATAAAGATTATAAAATTATTTGCATAGATAAATTAACTTATGCAGGAAATTTATCTACATTGTCAGAAGCTATGAAAAATCAGAACTTTAAATTTATAAAGGCTGATATATGTGATATAGAAAAAATTGATACTGTTTTTAAGGAAGAAGAACCTAATATAGTTGTAAACTTTGCTGCAGAAAGTCATGTTGACAGGTCAATATCAAATCCAGAAGTATTTTTAGAAACAAATATAATGGGAACATCTGTATTATTAGAATGTTGTAAAAAATATAATGTTAAAAGATATCATCAAATATCAACGGATGAAGTATATGGAGATTTACCTCTTGATAGACCTGATTTATCTTTTACAGAGAAAAGCCCTTTAAGACCTTCGAGTCCTTACTCAGTTTCTAAAACAAGTGCAGATTTATTAGTTTTATCATACTTTAGAACTTATAAATTACCAGTTACTATTTCAAGATGTTCAAATAACTATGGACCATATCATTTTCCAGAAAAATTGATACCACTTATAATAATAAAAGCATTAAAAAATGAAAAACTTCCTATTTATGGAGATGGAAAGAATGTAAGGGATTGGATTTATGTTAAAGATCATTGTACGGCTATTGATTTAATTTTACATAAAGGTAAAATTGGTGAAGTTTATAACGTAGGTGGAAATAGTGAGAAAAATAATTTAGAAGTAGTAAAAACTATATTAAATATATTAGGAAAAAGTGAAAAATTAATTGAATTTGTACCAGATAGATTAGGACATGATAGAAGATATGCAATCAATAATCATAAAATAGAGTCAGAATTAGGATTTAAAAGAGATGTTACATTTGAACAAGGAATAGAAAAAACTATAAATTGGTTTTTACATAATGAAAAATGGTGGAAAGAATGTTTATGTAAGGAGCAAATAAAATGAAGATTTTAATTACAGGGGTAAATGGGCAATTAGGATATGATTTAAGTAGAGTTTTAAGAGATGATAATCATGAAATAATAGGAACAACTAGAGAAATAATGGACATTACTGATTTTACAAAAGTTAGGGAAGTTATAAATAGAATTGAGCCTGATATGGTGATTCATTGTGCAGCATATACCGCTGTTGATAAAGCTGAAATGGAGGTAGATATATGTGAAAAAGTTAATGTATCTGCAACGGAAAATTTAGCTAAACTGTGTGGAGAAAAAGATATAAAATTTGTATATTTTAGTACAGATTATGTATTTAATGGTGAGGGGTATGACTTTTTTGAACCTGAGGATAAAATAACTACACAAATGAATGTATATGGAAGAACAAAATATGAAGGTGAATTAGCAGTACAAAAATATATAGATAAGTTTTTTATAATAAGAATTTCATGGGTATTTGGTATCAACGGAAATAACTTTGTAAAAACTATGATAAAACTTGGACAAGAACGAAAATCTATAAATGTAATAAATGATCAAATTGGTTCACCTACATATACATATGATTTAGCAAAATTGATAAAGGTGATGATAAAAAGTGATAAATATGGAATATATCACGCAACTAATGAAGGTGTTTGTTCATGGTATGAACTTGCATTAGAAATATTTAAAAAGTTAAATATTAAAATTGATGTAAATCCTGTAAGTTCAGATGAATATAATTCAGTAGCTAAAAGACCTAAAAATAGTCGCCTTAGCAAGGAAAAATTGATTAAAAGTGGATTTGAGAAACTGCCTACATGGCAAGATGCAATAGAGAGATACTTAGAAGAATTAAGTTATTTATAATAAGGGGATTGAAATATGTCAAAGTTTAAAATTACTAAATGTGAAATAGAGGGATTATATATATTAGAACCTAAAGTTTTTTATGATGATAGAGGGTATTTTATGGAGACTTACAATCAAAATGACTTTGATGAACTTGGTTTAAATATGAAATTTGTACAAGATAATGAATCTAAAAGTAAAAGAGGGGTCTTAAGAGGTCTTCACTTTCAAAAAAAACATCCTCAAGGGAAATTAGTTAGAGTAATTAAAGGTTCAGTATACGATGTAGCAGTAGATATTAGAAAAAATTCAAAGACTTTTGGAAAATGGGTAGGAGTAGAATTATCAGAAGAAAATAAAAAACAGTTTTATATTCCAGAAGGATTTGCACATGGTTTTTTAGTATTATCAGAAGAAGCTCAATTTGTATATAAATGTAGTGATTTTTATTATCCAGAAGATGAAGGCGGAATTATATATAATGATAGTACTATAAATATATCTTGGCCAATACCAGAAGATATGGAGGTTGTAATATCTGAAAAGGATAAAAAGTGGGGAGGCTTAAAAGAATATGTTAAATTACAATTATAAGTTTTTTATAGAATTAATCAATTCTTTTATAAGTAATGAACCTGTAAAACCTAAATATGATGTAGAGTGGGATGAAATTATTAGACTAGCAAAAATAAATAATTTATTAGGTATTTTATTTACTTCTATAGAGAAAATGGACAAGTCAAATAGACCCAAAGAAGAATTATATAATAAACTAAAAAGAAATTTTTTACTTCAAATTAGAAATAGTGACCAAATAGATATGTATGTAAAAAAGGTTATAAAAGCCTTTGAACAAGAAGATATAGATCATATATTTTTAAAAGGATATGAGATTAAGCATTGTTACCCTGTAACAGAATTAAGAAGCATGTCGGATGTAGATATCCTAATAAGAAAAGAGGATAGAGAGAAATCAGATAAAATTTTAAAAGATTTGGGATATAAGGGTAACTTTACAAATTGTGAAGTTTGGGATTATAGAAAAAAAATATCATATCTCGAAATACACACTAGTATGGTGTCAGATGAAATAAAACAAGGAATTGATTACAACAAATATTTTTCAAATCCATGGGAACATGCAGTTTTAACAAGTAAAAATACTTATAAACTAGAAGAAGAATATCATCTTATATTTTTAATAGTGCATATGGCAAAGCATTTTTCAGAATGTGGATGTGGTATAAGAATGTTTTTAGATATTGAATTCTATCTTAAAAAATACTCTCAAATACTAGATTGGGATTATATTTGGAGAGAATTAAAAAATTTAGAGTTAGTAGCATTTACAGAGATTGTATTTACATTATGCAATAGATGGTTCCATAGTGAAATACCTATAGAACCTTTTGATTTAGAGGAAGACTTTTATGAAAAAATAACAGAAAATGTATTGTTAGGAGGTATTTTTGGTTTTGAACTTTCAAATTATAAATTAGGAATGGTAAGACATGATTTAAATAAAAGTAATTCATATTTTAAATCTTCATTTAAGATATGTAAAATACTGATTTTTCCTCCATATGAAGAATTAATAAAACAAAAACAATATTCGAAAATAAAAAATAAAAAATATTTAATTTTATTTGCTTGGATTTATAGACTACTTTATATTCTAATTACAAGAGGAAAACAAGGTTTTAGCTATTTATTTGATATATTATTTGGAAAAAACAAAATCAAAGAACAAAATGAAACAATGAATAAACTAGGTCTATAACTGGTATTAGAATAAACTAAATGAGAATTAATCGGAAATAAGCTACTTTATTAATAACAGTCATAATAATATATTAATAGACAAAATATCGAAGAATAATAGGTATTATGATAAAAAACTTCAAAAGTAGTACTACTAGAGTAAGAAAAGTAGTACTACTAATATCATACTGACAAACTTTGTAGAAAAAACTAAAATTAAGGTATAGGAAAAATAGGGGGAGTTTAGATTGAAGATAAAAGATGATTTTTATATGAAAGAGGTAGCAGGCTTAAGTATCGTTGTTGCAACAGGGGATACAGCAGAAGATATGAATTCAATGATTAATTTAAATGAAACAGCTACATTCTTATGGAGACAGCTAGAAAATGAGACAACAAAAGAAGAGCTGATAAAAAAATTAACGCAGGAATATGATGTGGATTATAAAAGGGCTAGCCAATCTATAGATAATTTTATTTCAAAATTAGATGAAATAGGATGTATAACTCTTTAATAATTCATGTGATATAAATATTTTTGAGGGAGGTTTATTATGAAAAGAGAATTTTTCGAACCAGAAGTAGAAGTAGTGGAATTTGAAGTTTCTGAAACTGAAGGAATAGCAACTTCAGGAGATGTTGAAAATCCAGTTGAACCAAATCCAGGATGGTGGGATTAATCTAAATTAGTTGTACTAAAAAATTAAATATTATTGCGAGCTACTCTTTTAGAGTGGCTTGCATAATATAAATAAAATAGTAAGAGGAGTTATTATGGGAAAATATAAAATTGCAGATTTGAATGTATTTATAGAAAATGGCGGTACGAAGACAGAGCAAAGAGGCAAAAAATATTTATATGACTATGATGGGGAGCCAGATATAAAACTTAGACAAAATAAGGAAAATTTTCCGAAATGGTATAAATCCCACTTGGAAAAAAGAGGTTACTCGGAAAAAGAGTTTAGCATAGACGATTATATACATGGCCTTTATAATACAGGATTTTCGTATAAAATATTGGAGCATAATGGCTGTGTCTTACATTCATCAGCTATTGCAGTTGATGGAAATGCTTACTTATTTTCCGCTCATAGTGGAACAGGAAAATCTACACATACATCTTTATGGCTAGACCATTTTAAGGATAGGGCTCTTATAATAAATGATGATAAGCCATGTATAAGAGAAATCAATGGGGAATTTTATGTTTATGGAACACCTTGGAGTGGAAAGAATGATTTGAGTACTAATGATAAATTTAAGCTAAAAGGAATTACATTTATTTGTAGAAGTGATGATAACTGGATAAGACAAGCTACAAAATCAGAAGCAGTATCACTTTTTTTAACACAAAGTTATAAACCTACAGATAAAGAACATATGGAGTTATTATTAAATATGATAGACAAAATATTTAATAAAGTTAAAATTTATAAATTAGGATGTAATATCAGTAATGAAGCTGCAAAATTGTCCTATACAACTATGTCTAGAGGATAATATAAATAATTAATATGGAGGTTTATTATGAAAAAAGAATTTATAGAACCAGAAGTGGAAGTAGTGGAATTTGAAGTAGAAGAAAATGTTGCATATATAGATAGTGAAGGTTGGATTATCGATCCAGATAAGCCATGGCACTAGTAAAAATTTGAACTAAGTATTATTAAAATGGGATTTATATAATCAACGTAAGTTATTTATAAACTCAACAAAAATCAAAGGGGGAAAAAATGAAAAAAATAAGTATATTATTAATGGCACTTGTTCTAAGTATGTCTCTTGCAGGATGTAGTCTATTCTCAAAGGATCAACAAACAAGCAAAAATAATACTGAACAATCATCATCTCAAGACAATTCAAATGATAAAACTACAAATGAATCAAGTGACAATTCAAATTCAGAAAACAAGGACAAATCAGATTCAAAGGATAAAGACTCAAGTTCAAGCAATAAAGCAAATGATAAACAACAAGTTACTAATAAATCTGATTCAAAAGACGAAGATAATGCTGTAGATTATAATTCTGCTTGGGGAGATGATACTAGCAGCAAATCTGATAAAAACACAAAAGATTCATCAAAATCAAGTTCAGATAAAAAGTCTTCAGACAAAAAAACATCAACTAAAAAAGATTCATCAAGTAAAAAAGATTCATCAAAAGACAAAAATAATTCAAGTTCAATAAAAGATGAAGATGGCGATGGTTGGACCGATGGATGGAAATAGATAAAATAAGACAAGCATTTGATAAAAATGGTGTGTGTATTTTTATGAAAATGTGTATGACATACAGACATTATTACGGTGGAGGATATAATGGAGAATAAGCAAGATTGGACGAAAATTATAAGATCTGAGGAGAGTTTTTTTAAATTAAATTTAAAAGAAATATTGGAATATAAGGATTTAATATTTCTTTTAACAAAGAAAAACTTTACTACAATGTATAAACAAACTATATTGGGACCGTTGTGGATAGTGATAAATCCCCTTTTAACAACGACCATGTTTACAATTATATTTGGATACATTGCGAGTATACCTACAGATTCTGTGCCACAGTTTATATTTTATATGGCGGGCAATATAATTTGGGTCTATTTTTCATCTTGTTTAAGCCAGATATCCTCTACTTTTTTGACTAATGCAGCTATTTTCGGAAAGGTGTATTTTCCTAGATTGGTTCTTCCGATATCAGTTATCTTCACTAAATTAATAGATTTTACAGTTCAATTAGTCGTTTTTATATTGTTTATAGCAATTTTTATTCACAGGGGAGCGCCTATATCAATAGATATAAAAGTAGTATTTTTCCCACTTTTAATTTTGCAAGCTGCGATGCTTGCATTTGGGGTTGGGATAATAATTTCGTCTTTAACTACAAAATATAGAGATTTAAATGTATTAGTTAGTTTTGGACTACAACTTTGGATGTATGCAACTCCAATAGTTTATCCAGCATCTCAAATACATGGAAAATTACAAACTTTACTTATGCTAAACCCTATGGCTCCAATTGCAGAGACATTTAGGTATTTGTTTTTAGGTTGTGGAAGCATAGCAACGATATTTTTAGTTATAAGTATTTTAGAAACCATAATTATAGGTTGTATTGGTCTTTTTTTATTTAAAAAAGTAGAAAAAGATTTTATAGACACAGTTTAAAGGGGTACTGATATGAAAAATACGGTTATCAAAGTTGAAAATTTACATAAACGATATAAACTCGGAGTAATAGGGGCTAAGACACTTCAACAAGCATTGCAAAGTTATATCGCCTTAAAGCTAAATAAAGAGGATCCAAATTCTAAAATTGGGGCAAAGAAAGCAGTCAATGGTGAGTTTTGGGCATTAAAAGGATTGAATTTTGAAGTTTATGAAGGTGAAATCCTTGGAATTATAGGAAGAAATGGAGCAGGAAAGTCGACTTTGCTAAAACTTTTATCTCAGATAACATCGCCTACAAAGGGAGACATCTATATAAAAGGAAAGATTTCGAGCATGCTTGAAGTTGGGACAGGATTCCACAGAGAGCTTACAGGAAGGGAAAATGTCTATCTAAATGGGGCAATATTGGGGATGAAAAAATCCGAAGTTGACCAAAAATTTGATGAAATAGTAAAGTTTGCAGAGATAGAAGAATTTATCGATACACCAGTAAAAAGGTATTCGTCTGGAATGTATGTAAAACTTGCATTTTCAGTAGCTGCTCATCTAAATTCAGAAATACTTATAATGGACGAAGTGTTAGCAGTTGGGGATATGAAGTTCCAAAAGAAATGTTTAGATAAGATGAAGGATTTGGCAAAAAATCAAGGTAAGACAATACTATATGTCAGCCACAATATGAGTACAATAAGCGATATGTGTAATAGATGTATATTTTTAGAAGAAGGCACATTAAAATATGATGGTTCTGTAGAAAAAGCTATTCAAATGTATTACGATGATTTTTCAAAAAATCAATCTTTTATCTCATTAAAAGAAAATAAACGTCCGAAGAGATTTGCCCCATCTGTTTTAATTGAAAGTGTGAGCTCGAATGATAAATTGGGATTTATATTCGATGAAGGTGATAAGTTAAGATTTACATTAAGTTGTAAAGCATTAGAAAATGTTGAAGATGTATTTGTAAGAATGACGATAAATTACAACTACATACCTGTTGGAACTACAATATCAAATAATTTAGGAGATATCAAAAAAGGAGATAAAAAATCATACAACTTAGTATTCGATGCAAAAGGGCTACAACAAGGAAGATATTCAACAAAATTATTTTTATTTAGTGGGACAACTCAGGGAATTCCAAAGGTATTAGATGTAGTAGAAGATGCTTTTTCATTTAATATAATTAATGGAAAAATGATATCATTTGGCTGGAGTAATAAAAAATGGGGAAGTATAAATTTCCCTAATATGGATACAAAATAAAGCACTAATTTTTTTTAGAAAAATAGTAGTAATACTAGTAGTACTACTTTGCATAGCACTTAAATCATACTTTTTCGACACTTAATATAAGGTACAATTAAATAAATGGCAGAAATTGCAAAAATGTTGCTTTTTCTGTAGTAATTTACTTTTATATAAAAGGTGGGAGGAAAAATTATGAAGAAAGCACCAAAGAAAGCATTAAGTTTGGTAACGACTTGTGCTATGGCCCTATCATTAGCAAATCCTTTGCTAATAGTAGCAGCAGAAAATTCGTCAAAGAATGCAAGTGCAATAGTAGAACAGGCTGCATCGCGTGCAACAAGCAGTAAATGTAACTTGAATTCACTAAGTGTTAATGGCAAAACATTATCACCAGTGTTCAGTCCAGATGTATTAGACTACACGATAGAAGAAGGTACATATAATAGTTTAACAATTAAAGCATATGCTGAAACTGACGGTTCAACAATTAAAATTACTTATACTAATGCCGATGGGGTTGAAAAGAAGGCTACATCAGCAGGAGCAGTTTTAAAATTAAAATACGGTAAAAACGTAATAAAAATAACCGTAACTTCTCCTGATGGAAAAGAAAATAAGACATATACAATAACAGCAATAAGAAGTGCTAGACTAGGAAGTATAGAAGTTTTAGCAAATAAAAAAGAATTAAATTTAAGCCCTGAATTTAAGAAAGACCAATATACATATGAAGCAACTGCATCTAATACAAATTCAGTTTTAGTAAAAGCAGCAGCAGAAATGACTAGCAAATATAATACTATAACAGTAAATGGAAAAACACTTACTGATGATGGTGTCAGTGTTGATTTAACTGGCCAAACAACTCAGGTAGAAGTAAAAATAGCAGGGAATGCAGGTTTAGGAGCAACTACATATAAGGTAAATGTAAATCAAGTTCAAGAAGCATCTTTAAATATAAATTGTAATCCAAAAGATGCGATTATAAGATTAATAAACCCAGAAGGAAAAGAAGTCAGCGGAAATGGAAAATATACTGAATTACTTTCTGGAAAAACTTATAGCTTAATAGTTACAAAATTCGGCTATGTAACTAAAAAACAAGATATAACACTTAAATCTGGGGAACAAACTGTAGATATAAACTTAGAAAAAGCAGCGGCAAATTCATTAGAACAGGTTGCATCACAATGGACAAACTTCAGAAATAGTGATGAAAATATGGGTATAACAAATACAAAAACTCCAAGAAATGCTTCAGAAGCAAATCTTAAATGGAAAGTAAGCCCATCTGGAACAACTTCATGGACTGATGCAGCAAGTGTAATGATAGAAGCTGATGATTCTATAATAACTATGGCAGGGAATAACTTATATAAATTAAGCAAGGTAGATGGTCATACAATTAAAAAAGCAACTATGGCAGGAAAACCAAGCTTTGGATATACACCGCCAATTTATGCAGAGGGAATGATAATAGTTCCTCTAAATGGTGGATTAGTTCAAGCATTTAGTGCAAAAACATTAGAACCACTTTGGACAAGTGAACAAATAGGAAGCAGTTCATCACAAGCATTATCTCCAATAGCATATAGTGATGGATATATCTATTTAGGATTCTGGGAAAGCGAAACAAAAGATGCTCAATTTGCTTGTTTTTCAATAACAGATGAAGATACAACTAAAACAAATGAAACTAAATACGCATCTTGGAAATTCACCCAAAAAGGTGGATTCTATTGGGCAGGAGCTTATGTTGGTGGAAGCACTGTTGTAGTAGGTACTGATGACGGTGATGGTGGTTCTGAAGGAACTGGTCATGTTTATAGTTTAAACAAAAAAACAGGTGAAGTAGTTGACTCTATAGATGTTGTAGGAGATCAACGTTCTTCAATAGCATATGATAAAACTTCAGGCAAAATATTCTTTACAACTAAAGCTGGATATTTATACTCTATGAAATTAAATAGCAATGGTACTTTTGATAAGAGTAGTTTATTAAGAAGTGAAAAGCAAGTTCAATGTACAAGTACTCCAATTGTTCATAATGGCAGAGTTTATTATGGTACTGGTGTTTTAAACGGTAAAGGAAAAATGATAGTAGCAGATGCAACTACATTAAAAACTATATATGAAGTTCCACTAAAAGGATATCCACAAGCATCACCATTACTATCTACAGCATATGAAAAATCAGAAGGAAAAGTATATATCTATGTTACATATAACGAACTTCCAGGAGGAATTGCAGTAATAGAAGACGCACCTGGCCAAACAGAAGCAAAAGTAAGTGAATTATTTGATGTACCAAGTGATATACAACAATATTGTATAGCAAGTCCGATATGTGATTCTAATGGAACTATATACTATAAAAATGATTCAAGTCATATTATAGCAATTGAAAATACTAAGAAATCAGCAGATGTAAATATAACATTTGATTCTGATAATGGTCAAGAAGCAGTAGTTAAAACAGTTTCAGAAGATGAAGCATTAAACTATACTCCAGAAGCCCCAACTAAAGACGGATATGTTTTTGTAGGTTGGTATAAGAATGTAGACGATATAAAAACTGAATACAAATCAGGACAAAAATACACTGAAAATACAACTTATAAGGCTAAATATGCTCATGTTCAAATGATAGGGGCACAAGCAAGAACTATAGCAAATAACAATGATAAGAGTGGTATAAGATTTAAAACTAAATTATATAACGATGGTGATGAAATAGTAACAAAGGGAACTCTAATTATCCCAGCTAACTTACTTGAAAAAGGTCAAGCTCTTACATTAGATACACCTAAAGTAGCTATATCAACTGCTAAAGTCTTATATGAACAAAATAAAGAAGAAAACTATGTTACATATTTAGGAACTATAGTAAGTGTTCCACATACTCAATTTGACAGACAAATGACAGCAAGTTCTTTTGTAACATATAAAGATAAAGCAGGAAATGAATACACTGTTTATGCTCCATATGAAGAGGGTTCAATATCAATAAATGAATTACTTAATGGAAAATAAGATTATGTAATAAAAGATAAATAGTAAATTGAAAAATAAATATAAAATCTAAATTAGAGAATAGCAAGTGATATTGTTATTCTCTAATTGACATATTTAATGAATTTAAATATAAAGATTTTAAATCAAAAGGAGATAAATAATATGAAGATATCAAAAAAATTTACAAGTATATTTTTAGCAGGTTTGTTAAGTGCTTCAGTGGCTTTTAGTACACCAGCAGTTTTTGCAACAGGGGATCCAGATAATCCAGTTGATTTTAAATGGAATATAGACATAAATGAAGCTAGTATTTCACCTATACCAACACAAATTTATACAGGAAGTAGTATAAAACCAGATGTAACAATTAAATATAAGGGAACAATCTTAAAACAAAATACAGATTATACACTTACATATTCAAATAATACAAAAATAGGAAAAGCTAGCGTAACTATAAAAGGTATAAAAAATTATAAAGGAAGTAAAACTATTCAATTTAAAATAAGTCCACAAGAAGTAAAAAATTTAAAAGCTACACCTACTACTACATCTATAAATTTAAGTTGGAGCAAGACACCAGGAATAAGCAATTATGCAGTTTATAGAGCTACAAGCCAAAATGGAAAATATACAAGAGTTAAAACATTAAGCAGTTCTGCATCAAGTTATAAGGATACTAAAGCATCAAAGGAAAAAGTATATTACTATAAAGTAAGAGCATATAAAACAGTAAATAAAACAAAATACTATGGAGCATATTCTAATGTTATTTGCAGTGCAAAAACTCCTTCAAAACCAGTTATAACAGTTAAAAATGCAGGAAGTAAAACTGTAAAAGTATCATGGAAAAAAGTTTATGGAGCTAATGGATATGAAATTTATAGAAAATCAGGTTCAAGTGCAAAATATTCAATAGTACAAACAGTAACTAGTGGAAATACTTTAAGTTATACAAATAAAAAACTTGTTAAAAATAGCAAATACTATTATAAAGTAAGAGCGTATAGAATTGTAAATGGAGAAAAAATTTATAGCTCATTTAGTACAGTAAAACAAATCAAATGCAGATAAAAATATAACTTGAGTTTATCAACAAATAACGATAAAAATATACAAAAGTAGTACTACAGGTGTAATAAAAGTAGTACTACGAAGTTTCTACTTACCAAATTTTTATATAATGATATAATAAAAGAGAAAAGAAGATATACTTTTACTATAAATTTATATTTTGGGGAATTAATTAGCTAATAAATTTAAGTAGAAGTTGAGAAAATAAAGCGCCAAAACTGTTATACAATTTGCCGACTAATTAAATAATAGTTAAAAACTAAATTCAAACAAATCTCACGAAAAAATGGAAAAGTAGAATAGTATTCTACTTCCCCTAATGATTAATTCCCTACTTTTTTAAAAAGCATATTAGCATATTAGTATATATTAAAGTCCTCACAACATTTTGTTTGAGGATTTTTTTTGTATAAATCACAAATAAAAAATAAATTTTATCTATAGATGTTGAAATTAAGGCGTTTTTAAATTAAGTAGTACTACTTTTTTTAGAAAGTAGTACTACTTAAAAGTAGACTTTTCTTACACCGATTATATTGTACAATTAAGTAAATACATATATAGATTTTGCAAGTGATTTACTAAAAAAATTTATGATAGGGGTGAATAAATTGTTTAAAAAGGTATGCGCAATATTTCTTTCTTTTGTTATAGCATTTGGATTTACACTTTCAAGCAGTTTAGAATCTTATGCATATAGCAGACAAAAACTAAACAAAAGTATGCAAGAAACAGCAGCTTTAATGTATAAAACTATACCAGAACCTGTTGTTGCTAGTATAGGAGGGGAATGGACAGTACTTAGTTTAGCTAGAAGTGGAATAAAAGTTCCAAAGAAGTACTATGAAGATTATTACAAAAGGGTAGAAAAAACAGTCAAAGATGCGAAGGGAATACTTCATAGAATGAAATTTACAGAGTATTCTAGGGTTATATTAGCACTTACTGCTATAAATAAAGATGTTACTGATGTAGGTGGATATAATCTACTTTCTTATTTATCAGATTTTGACAATGTAAAAAAACAAGGTATAAATGGACCTATTTTCGCACTTATAGCGTTTGATGCAGGAAATTACGATATTCCAATCGACAAAAAAGCATCTGTTCAAACTACAAGACAAGGGATAATAGATTTTATACTAGACAAAGAAATCCATAAAGGTACAAGTAAAGCAGGAGGTTGGGCACTTAGTGGAACAGATCCTGACCCTGATATTACTTTTATGGCGATTCAATCACTTGCTAATTATATGGATCAAAAAGAAGTAAAAGAAGCAGTTGATAGAGCATTAAAAATAATGAGTAAAAAACAATTATCGACTGGTGGATATAATTCTTGGGGAACTGAAAACTGTGAAAGTACAGCACAGGCTATAGTTGCATTAACAGCATTGGGAATAGATATAGACACTGATTCAAGATTTATAAAGACAGATAAAAAAGGTAATAAAAATACACTTATGGATGGAATGATGCAATTTTATTGCAAAGGCGGTGGATTTGCACACGTTAACGAAGGATACGACGGTGGTGGAGGTTCTGGAACAGGACTTAATGCAATGGCAACAGACCAAGGAATGTATGCATTAGATGCCTATTACAGATATATAAATGGCAAAAATAAATTATACGATATGACAGATGCTAGCCAAACTTTAGCTATAGGTAATAATCCTGATTTAGAAAAGAAACCTAATAATGATAACAACAATGGGAATAACGGTAACAATAACCAAAATACAAATCAAGGCAATAGAAATAATGGAAACACAAACAGTAATATAAACAGAAACACAGGAAATAAAAATGTTAAAACGGATAACCAAGGCAACAAAAAATACACTTCAAATGTAGGTGGAAAGAAAGTAACTACAACTGAAAATAAAAGTGCAACAATAAGTATAAAGACTATATACAGTGGTGAAAAAGATGGATTAATTCCAGAAAATAAAAAATGTGTGATAATTCAATTTGAGAAAAAAGAAAAAGAACAAATTGTTGGATTTAAAGTATCTGAGAAAAAACAACAATATTTATATTACTCAAAAGAATTGTCTAAGAAGAGTGGATGTTCGACATATATAGCATTATTTGATACATCTGTTGAAAAAGAAGCTCTTTTAAATATGGATAATTATGAATTCCACAAAATACAAAAAGAGGACAACAACACAGACCAAGTAATAACTGATGCTACAGATTCACAAAATAAAGATCAACAACAAGAAGATTATACACATCCAGAAAAATACGAAATTACATTTGGTGATGTAAACAACGATAAAGTAGTAAATGCACAAGATATATTAGATGTTCAATCAATATTATCAGGAAAATTAGATTTAACTGATGAAAGACAAATAATAGCTATAAATGTATCTATGGATTCTAAAATAGATAACGGTGATATCAATCAAATAATGGATAACTTTGTTTCAAAGAAAGATTACACTATTTTCGAAGTTTTTAGCGATAAAAAAGATGATAAGGATTCAAATAAAAAATCAAGTGATAAAGAAAATACAAGTAATAAAACTAGCAAAGATAGCCAAAAAGAAGATATAAAACAAAACGACTAGGGAGGTAAGTTATGAGCAAACAAAATAAAATAATAGGAATTGCCGTAATACTTACTCTTATAGTAGCTGGAGTAGTTTATGGTATTAGTTCTAATTTAAAACACAATGAACCTATGAAAACTACACAAGAAGATAAAAATCAAGATGTAATCTTATCATTATCATATGATAAAGAAATTAGTGAAGGCTCCCAGGAAGAAATAGTAATTCCGGTAAAATTATCATATTTGCCTTCAGGAGTTTTTCCATCAGCGAGTATGAGTGTTGAATTTGATAAAGATAAACTAGAATTTATTGGAGTAAAAAAAGGTACAATGCAAGATTATAGTAAAACTGTTCCAGAATGGACATTTGATGTTGATGCTAGCAACAAATCAGGCGTTGTAAATGCAATTTATCTTGATAAATCAGGAGCTAAAAACTCATACTATAAATCTGGATTTGAAAAAGGAAAAAAAGATGTAGTTCTAAACTTAGTATTTAAATTAAAAGAAGAAGCAAAATCTGGGGATATGCTAAATCTAAATATAAGTGATGCAGTATTTGCAACAGTTAATGGAGATACAGATAACAGTAATCTTTCTACAGTAAAAAATACTATGAAAAATAAAAACTTAATCTTAGAAGTAAAATAGAAAATAACTGATAAAGATAAATTATCAATAATAAAATTTGTTTAAAACATAGGGGTGAGTTAGAGTGAAAAAGATATCCAAGAAAATAATACCGCTGATTATGTGTTTTTTAATGGCATTATCAGCAATTGGATGTAGCAATATAACAGTTACAGAAGATAACAAATCATCAGGCGACAACAGTTCTATTCCAAAGGATGGAATTGTATCGGAAGAAGTATTTAAAGAATTAAAAGATAGCGGAGATATGCAGTTATTTAACGGTTCAAATGACGATTTTACATATCAATGGATGTTTATGGGCACAGATATAAATACTCCAAGAGATTTGAACTTGCTTGTAAATCCTGCTAGCACAGATTTAGAAACAGTTAAAAAGGAAGCAGATACAGATAAGGTTTATGGATTCAAATTTGGGGAAGAAAGTAGCTTAGATGCAAAGACAGCTCTATCAATCATATATAAAGATGACTTAAAATGTACGGCAGCTGATATATATCAAGTCGAAAATGGAAAGCTTAAAAAGATAACTACAGCAACTGTCGAAACTTCAGAAGGAACAACTTTTAACTTTAGTTTAAAGGATAGAAAAGGCGAATTTTATATTGTCGGTAGCGACCCGAAACAAGCAGCTATAGATGAAGATAATGATAGTACTAGCAGTAAATCAGGCGGTAGTAGTTCATCTGGAAGCAGTAAAAGAGAACAATTAGCAGAAAAAAGTGAAAAAGTTAAAGAACAACTTGGAATAGATACATCAAAAGGAACACCAAATAAAAATGGTAAAGATAAATATTTAACTGATCCAACTCCAGCAGGAAAACCAAAACCAGTTGAATGGAATGAAAAAGGAAATGAAGTTGATAAAAGTAAAGTCGGAGGATATTGTACATTATCTATAACTTGCAAGACTTTATTAAAACCTGAAAATAGAAAAGTAGCAATTTCAAATGGAAAAGGCGATATGATACCTTCAAATGGTGTAATATACAAAACAAAAAAAGTTAAATTCTATAAAAATGAATCAGTATTCGATGTTTTATTGAGAGAAACACGAAACAATAAAATCCATATGGAATACGAAATGACTCCAATTTACAACAGTAACTATATCGAAGGAATACACAATTTATATGAATTCGATGGTGGAGAGTTAAGTGGTTGGATGTACAGCGTTAACGGTTGGTTCCCAAACTATGGTTGTAGTAGATACCGTCTTAAAAATGGGGACACTATAAAATGGTTATATACTTGCGATTTAGGTAGAGATGTCGGTTGCGAATGGATGGGCGGCAAATAACGATAACAAAATGGAATTATTGACATAAAATTCCAATGATGATAAACTTCAAAGTATAAATTTAAAGATTTAGGTAAATTGCAGAAGATGGCGCTTTCTGTAATTTACCTACTTATTTTATATTATTACAGACTATGATTTTATATTTTAGAGAGATATGTTTGAAGTTCCAATTAGGTAGGGTTAAATATTTTCAGAGGACAAGTAGCAAATAAGCTGCAAAATTCACTTAGAAAGGAAAATGCTTATGAATGTATTGGCTATTTTAGAATCTGATATCATGAAAAATTTAATTGAAGATGTTTTAATGGATGAAACCACGGTCCAAAATGTAAAATTTATAAAGCCCAATTCTGATTTGCATAGTATTAACTATAAAAATGTTGACATGATTATTATAGATGTAAGAAATGAATATGAAAAAGTATTAAGCTATATTGAAAAAATAAAGAAAAAATATAGCTATATTAAAGTTATAGTAATTGATGTAAGAAAAAGAAGCAAGCTATTTAAACGTTTTATAAAATGCAGAGCAGAAGGTTATATAGTAGATATTTTAGATAAAGAAGAATTTGCATATATAATGCATAAAATTATCATGGGCAAAAAATTTTATGATTTGGATTTGTTACAGGAGTTATTTGATGAAGATGAAAAAAATGGTAGAAATAAACTAACTATAAGAGAAAATGAAATTTTAAGTTTAGTCGGTGATGGTTATAATAACAAAGAAATTAGTCAAAAATTATTTATAACAGAGAACACAGTCAAAAAGCACGTCAGTAGTATCTTTACAAAATTAGGATTTAAAAGTAGAAAAGAAGTTATTTCATATCTAAAAAAAAACAAACGCGCTACGTATCTTTAAACTAAGGGAAACCTTAGTTTTTTGTTTAGGATAAAAAGTAGTACTACCTCTTATAAAAAGTAGTACTACTAAAGACTACACTTTTTACTACCCGTTTATGAGATATAATTAAATTATTAACATTTGAAATAAAAGTATTTTTTTGTATTTAAAAGGGGAAGGGGGAAAAAGTTTGATCAATTCATTTAAGTCATACCATCCAGTAATAAATTTTTATTACTTTTTTATGGTTATATTGTTTAGTATGTTTTTTATGCATCCAATATTTTTAATCATATCTTTTGTTTCATCATTTATATATTCGGTTTATTTGAATGGGAAAAAAGCATTAAAATTCAACATATTATATATGGTTCCTTTTTTAGTTTTCGCAGCAGTAATCAATCCAGCATTTAGCCATCAAGGTGTAACAATAATTGCATATTTTAGCACAGGAAACCCTTTGACTTTGGAGTCTATAGTTTATGGAGTGGCATCTGCAATGATGTTTACATCTGTTATACTGTGGTTTTCATGTTATAACGCAGTTATGACATCGGACAAATTTATATATTTATTTGGGAGAATTATTCCAGGATTGTCTTTGATTTTCTCAATGGTGCTTAGATTTGTTCCAAAATATAAAGCGCAAATCAAAGTTATTTCCAATGCACAAAAATGTATTGGTAGAGATGCATCACATGGAAATATTTTTAGAAGGGCGAGAAATGGTGTCAAAATAATATCTATAATGATTACTTGGGCTCTTGAAAATGCGATAGAAACTGCCGATTCGATGAAATCTAGGGGATATGGACTTAAGGGCAGAACAAGTTTTTCTAACTATAGATTTGACAATAGGGACAAAATCGCATTTGGAATAATGGTGTTTTTTACAATAATAGTATTGATAGGTGCTTGGCAAGGCAGAAATTCAATGCAGTACTTTCCAAATATGAAAATGGTAAGAATAACTGCATTTAGTATATTTGAATATGGTTGCTATTTCTTACTTTGCATAATGCCTATAATAATGGAAGTTATGGAGGAGATAAAATGGAGACATTTGCAATTAGAAGCTTAGACTTTACATATCCAAATATGAAGAAAAAAGCTCTTGATAATATAGATTTGTGTATAAATGAAGGGGAGTTTGTTGTTATTTGCGGAAAATCAGGATGTGGAAAGAGTACATTGATGCGACATCTAAAAACAGTTCTTACACCGTTTGGAGAAAGAAGTGGAGAGATATATTTTAAAGGCGTAAATTTAGATTATGTTGATGATAGAACACAATCATCACAAATAGGTTATGTTTTGCAAAGTCCAGAAAATCAAATTGTAACCGATAAAGTTTGGCATGAACTTGCATTTGGGCTTGAAAGTTTGGGATATGATAATAAAACAATAAGACTTAGAGTTGCAGAAATGGCGAGTTTCTTTGGAATTCAGACATGGTTTATGAAAAATGTTACAGAGCTTTCTGGTGGACAAAAACAGCTTTTAAATCTGGCATCAATTATGACAATGCAACCTTCTGTACTTATATTAGATGAACCGACAAGTCAACTTGACCCAATTGCGGCAAGTGAATTTTTAAAAACAATAAAAAAAATAAACGATGAACTTGGGACTACTATTATAATTTCAGAACATGATTTAGAAGAAGTATTCCCAATGGCAGATAGGGTTATCGTTATGAATGATGGGAAAGTCATAATAGATGACGAGCCTAGAAATGTCGGTTCAAAGGTAAAGAAACTAAATCCAGATATGTTTGAAGCGATGCCGACACCAGTTAAGATAGCATCATTACTAGATTCAGATAAAAGTCCAATTACAGTAAAAGAAGGGCGTAAATTTATCGACAATATATACTGTGACTATAAACCGAAGTTTGTGCGAATTGAAGATAGCAGAGATGAAGCAGATAAAAAATTTAATAAAAATGAACTTGCAGTAAAGATGAAAGACGTGTGGTTTAAATATGAAAAAGACGGAAGAGATATCGTAAAAGATCTGAGCTTTGAAGTTAAAAAAGGAGAATTTTTCTGTTTAGTCGGAGGAAATGGAACAGGAAAAAGCACAACTGTATCTCTTATAAGTGGAATTAACAAACCATACAGGGGCAAAATTGAGTTATTTGGAAAGAAGATAACAGGTTATAAAAATAAGGAATTATTCAACCATAATTTAGGGATACTTCCACAAGACCCGCAATCACTTTTTGTCAAAAAAACAGTTAGAGAAGATTTGATGGAAATGTTATCTGGAAGAGGAATCAAAAAAGCTGAGAGAATTGAAAAGGTAGAAAAAATATCTAAATTAATTGAAATAGAAGATTTGTTAGAACATCATCCATACGACCTTAGCGGTGGGGAGCAACAAAGAGCAGCGCTTGCAAAAGTATTATTATTAGAACCACAATTATTAATCCTAGATGAGCCGACAAAAGGGCTTGATGCAGGGTTTAAGATTAAATTCGCTGAAATATTAGAACAACTTTTAAAAAGGGAAGTAACGATAATTATGGTTTCGCACGATATAGAATTTTGCGCAAGTTTTGCACACAAATGTGCTTTATTCTTCGATGGAAACATAGTTACTACAAATACGCCAAATAAATTCTTCAGCGGTAACAATTTTTACACAACTGTAGCAAATAGAATGACACGACAAGTATTTGAAAATGCCATAACATGTGAGGATGTGATAAGATTATGCAAGGCCAACGAGAAACAAATGCAAGCAACACTAGCTTAATAGACGATATATACGATGATATAATGTTAAATGAAGAAAAAAGAAAAAAGACCTATAATATAAAAGATTATTCTATAAAGGTGGTTGAGAAAATAGAAGAGGAAGAACAACCGAAAGAACATGGTATTTTTAAAAATATTTTTTCAAAACAAGAAAATAAATATAAAAGTAATGGCTCTGTTTTAGAAGTAGACGGAAAAAAAGTATATACAAAATCAGAACAAGAGAAAGAAAAACAAAGAAGATCAGACAGATATTATTATACAAAAGAGCGACAAAAAGCAAGACGAAAAAACAACAACGACACAAAATTAAGCCACAGAACACTTATGGCATGTTTTATGATACTTGTTGTAATTCCACTTATAATTTATTTAGGAATAACATTGGGAAATGACAGAAAGTACTACATAGTAAGCCTTGGGATAATAGTATGTACAATGTTGCCGTTTTTTATGGTATTCGAAGATAGAAAACCACAGGCAAGGGAGCTTATAATAATAGCAGTACTATCAGCAATAGGAGTAGCAGGGCGTGCCGCATTTTTTATGTTACCACAGTTTAAACCAGTCGTGGCAATAGTAATAATATCGGCAGTCTGTTTTGGGGCAGAGGCTGGATTTTTAGTCGGTGCAATGACAGGCTTTGTATCAAACTTCTTCTTTGCACAAGGACCTTGGACACCGTGGCAAATGTTCAGCTTCGGCATAATCGGTTTTATCGCAGGAATTTTATTTAAAAAAGGTAAATTGCAAAAGAGAAAAATCAGTCTATGCATTTACGGTGGGCTATCAACATTTTTCATATACGGATTTTTATTAGACACAGCAACATGGCTAATATTCCCATACAGCAATATGACATTAGAGGGAATTATACCGATATATCTGAGCGGAATTCCATTTAATATTGTTCATGCAATAGCGACTGTATTTTTCCTTGCAGTTATAAGTAAACCAATGATTGAAAAACTAGATAGAATAAAAGAAAAATACGGGCTAATTGAGCCATAACCCAAAAGTCATCCTTAAAAGATGGCTTTTTATTTTTTTTGTTTAGTATTACTACTTGTAGTAGTAAAAAAATTATAAAAAAGTACTACTATAAGTACTACTAACAGCAAAAAGTATTAACTCTAAAATCATACTTTGTGAAAAAGGGTTTTGAAGTACAATTATTTTATGGGGAAATATAGAGGAATTTGGTGAATTATAAGTTAGCATATTTTAATTTATCTTTATAATAAAGATTTTTTTATAACGCATAGGGGATTATATGGATCAAAAACAAAAAAGGAGGTCGTAATTAATAAGTAAGTTAGGTAAAAAATTAAATTGCAAAGGGGAGAGAATAGTGAAGAAAAAATTGTTATCTATGTTAGTTTCTTTTATGATGATATTTAATTTATTTACACCGTTTGCATCATATGCAGAAGAAACTACAGAAACAGATCCACAAGAAAATTACATAGTTTTCGATGTGGAAAAATTTATACTAGGTCTTGGATATGTTCAAGAACCAATTTTAGTTCCTTTTGAAAAAGGGGAAAACTGCGCTCAAATTTTAGCATCAGTATTAGGTGAAGATAATATAACATATACAGGAAGTCTTACATCAAGTTTTTATTTATCTAGAATGGTAGATGAAGATGATACTGAAATAGACGGGTATAGTAAAGGAAGAACTAAAGATGGTTGGTTAGGAGAATTTGACTACACTCAATATTCTGGTTGGATGTATTGTGTAAACTCTACATTCCCAAATGTGGGTATGAGTAGTTATAATCCAAAAAACGGGGATGTAATGAGAGTTCAATTCACTGCAACTGGATACGGTGCAGACGTTGGTGGAGGATTTGGTACATCAGCAAAAGTAGCAAATAAAGATAAATTAACAACAGCTTTAGCAAATATAAATAGTGCTAGCAATAAAAATAAACTTTTAAGTTATAAAAATATAAGAGTAGCTTATAAAAAAGCAAATGATGTTATGGCTGTAATAGAAGCAAGCCAATCAGATGTTGATCAAGCTACTACAGAATTAAACGAAGCAGTTGCAAATGTAGAAAGTGATACAAAAGCAACACCTCTTACAGGTATAACTTTAGATCAACAATCTAAAGAAATGACAGTAGGAGAAACTGTTCAATTAAATGCAACTATAACTCCAAGTGATACTACAGATGATAAGACAGTAACTTGGAAAACTTCTAATAGTGCTATAGCAACTGTTGATGATAAAGGTTTAGTAACCGCAGCAGGTGAAGGAACTTGTAAAATATATGCTTATGCAGGTGGTTACAGAGCTACATTTACAGTTACAACTAAAAAAGAAGATGTAAGCAAAGATTTTGTAATAGAAGACGGTGTGCTTAAACAATATAACGGTACTAAAGAAGAAATAACAATACCAGACACAGTAACTTCAATAGCAGATGGTGTGTTTAAAAATAATAAAACAATTAAAAAAGTAACAATACCAGATACAGTAACTTCAATGGGTGAATCAGTATTTGCATATTGTACATCTTTAACAAGTGCAAATATACCAAACGGTATGATTACTATACCAAAAGAAACATTTAGAGGTTGCTCAGCTTTAAAAGAAGTGACAATACCAAAATCAGTAACAGTTCTAGGAAATTCTGCATTTTGTGCATGCAGCGCACTAACATCAGTAAAACTTCCATCAAAACTAACTACAATTGAAAGTTCTGTATTTTATCATTCAGGACTTAATAAATTTGAAATACCAGATAGCGTAACAACAATAGGTAGCTATGCATTTACAAATTGTAAACTTTCAGGTGAAATAACTTTACCAAGTTCATTAAAAACAATATCAAGAGGAGCATTTTCAAATTGTATTTATCTAAAAACTGTAAATATACCAGCTTCAGTTGATACAATAGAAGGTGAAGCATTTAAAAATTGTCCATTTTTAAAATCTATAAAAGTAATAGACAAAACTTATGAAGATGAAAATGTAATAGATTTATCGAATGTAACAACTTTACAAGATAGTGTATTTTATGATAATAAAGCACTTGAAAAAGTATTACTTAATGATAATTTAGCATCTATATCAAGTCAAACATTTTATAACTGTACTTCATTAAAAGAAATACAATTACCAAAAGGATTGACTGAAATAAAAACAAAAGCATTTTATAATTGTCAAAACATAAAAACTTTAACTTTATCAAAATCTGTTAAAACTGTTGCATCTGATATAACAACAAATGCGACTTCTTTAACTGATATATTTGTAGAAGAAGGCAATGAAAATTATCAAGATTCAAATGGTGTATTATTTACTAAAGATGGAAAATTAGTAATATATCCAGAAGGGAAAACAAGTGAAACACTTGTAATGCCAGAAGGTGCTACTACTTTAAGTCGTATAACTAATAGTTATATTAAGAAAATAGTAATACCAGCATCAGCAACAATTGCATTTGGAAACCCATATGAAGATTGTCCAAAATTAGAATCTATAGAAGTTGCTGACGGAAGTAAAAACTTTAAAGCCGTTGATGGGGTATTATACACTTTAAGTGGAGATACTGTCCAAAAATTAGTATCATACCCATCTAACAAACCAGGCGAAGAATATACAGTACTAGAAGGTTGTACAGGTATGATGAGTGATGCACTTTCAACAACTATCAACCTAAAATCTCTAACTATACCAGCTACATTAGAAAAAATAGGATATGGTTCAATAGGAAGAGATAGTTCTATAACAACTATAAATGTGCAAAATGGCATTACTAAAATACCAAATAATGCTTTTAGTGATTGTCCAAGTATAAAAACTGTAAACTTACCAGAAAGTATAGAAAGTATAGGTAATGGTGCATTTAACAGTTGTTCTTCATTAGAATCAATTACTATACCTAAGTCTGTAAAATCAATAGGTAATATTGCATTTGCTTATTGCTATAAATTAAAAGAAGTAAAAGTATATTCTAAAGATGTTACAATAGGAAATAACTGCTTTAACTCAACAGATGATAATATAACTTTCTATGGTTATCCAAAATCAACTATTGAAGAATATGCTAAAGCTAACAATAAAAACTTTGTAGCATTTGATGCAGTAACAGTTAAATTCGATGCAGATAATGGAGAAGAAGCAGAAGAAAAAACTATTTTAAAAGGCAAAGAAATTTTAGATTATACTCCACAAGCACCAACAAAAGAAGGATATACATTTGTTGGATGGTATAAAGATACTGACGATGTAACTACAGAATATAAATCTGGTCTTACATATACAGAAAATGTAACATATAAAGCTAAATATGCACATGTTACAATGTTAGGTGCACAAGGTAAATTAGTGGTTGATGGTAAGAGTGGTATAAGATTCGGTACTAAGATTTACAATGATGGAGATGAAATACTTGAAAAAGGTACATTAATCCTACCTGTTAGCTTTTTAGAAGAAGGAGAAGGATTAACATTAGATACTCCAAAAGTTGCTAAATCAGTAGGTAAGGTAAATTACGAAGTTAACAAAGACGAAAACTATGTAACTTATTTTGGAACAATAATAAATATACCAGAAGCTCAATTCCACAGACAAATGACAGCAGCATCTTATGTAATTTATAAAGATAAAACTGGAAATACATATACTGTTTATTCTCAATATCCAAATGGTTCTACATCAGTTTATGATCTTTTAGGCAATAATGTTGATTGGGGCGAAGATTGGTAGGAATTAGGATGAGAAAGAAAGTATGTTAAAATAAAATTTAATATATAAAGCTCATTAATAACAATAAAAATAAAGGGATATGAAACAGAATAAAATTTATTTCATATCCTTATTTTTTTAGAAATTGTAAAGTAGTACTACTAGTAGTAAAAAAGTTCTACCTCTAAAATCATACTTTATGCAAAATAGTTTTGAATTACAATTATCTTAGGGGAATATAGAAGAAATTAAGATAAATTGGCGAAGGATATCGACATATCTTCAGTGAGTTTGATTAATTTCTACATTCCAAAAATAAAAAAGGAGGTAGCAAAATGAGTAAGAAACTTAAATCTGTTGGCTCAGTCTTTATGGCTATTTGTCTTGCTGTGACAATGTCATCCACATCTCTATTTGCAGTAGTGGCAGATGCTATAGAAAATTCAACAGAAGAAGTGACACAGGAAAAATCAAAAGATTCTTCAAATGAACAGGCACAAGAAGATAAAACTTCGAAAGATGTTTCAAGCGAAGAAAGCTCAAGTCTTGGATGGTATGATGCTGAAAAAACTAGCTTTACTATCTCAAGTGAAGACGATTTAGTATTACTATCAAAAATTGTAAACGGTACTGCTGAAGATGCAGGGGGCAACAAAGTACAAGATAGTTTCAAAGGAAAAACTATCAAATTAAGTGCGAACCTAGACTTAAAAGGTGTGGACATTGCACCAATTGGTACTAGTGAAAATCAATTCGAAGGTACTTTCAACGGAAATGACAAATCTATCAACTTAAGCATATCTTCAGAAGAAGGAAATCAAGCTTTATTTGCTTATAACAATGGTATTATAAAAAATCTAGAAATTACAGGTTCTGTAAGTGGTAAGGAATATGTAGCTGGTCTTGTTGCTAATAACACAGGAACTATCAAAAACATAAATTCTAGTGTTACAGTAACAGCAACAAACGACTATGCAGGTGGTATAGTAGCTAAAAATGATGGAACAATTGAACGTTGTAATAATACTGGCAAAGTTTCTTCATATAGATTTACTGGTGGTATAGCTGGTATAAATAGCTACAACGTAATTAAGTGTACAAATAGTGCTACTATAACTTGTACAGGTAAAGATACAAGTTACAACAGTTGTAAAGGTACTGCTGGTATAACAGGTGTATCAAAAGGTACACAAGCAAAACCTTTTAAGATAAGTGACTGTTATAATAGCGGAAAGATAATAGCTGGTTATACTGGCGGTGGTATAACTGGATGGGTTCAAAATGGTCAAGTAATAAACTGCTATAACACAGGAAATTGTGAAGGTGCATGGAATGTCGGCGGTATTGCCGGTGGTGTAATGGAATATTCAAGTAGTGAGTATTCAGTTGTAGAAAACTGCTATAACTATGGAAATATACGTATCGCTAAAGATGTAACTAATAATGCTGGTGCTGGCGGAAGATATGAATTCCAATATGCTGGTGGTATAGCAGGATTTATGCAAAGTGGTCATGTACTTAACTGCTATAATGCAGGTGAAGCTTATGCAGTAATGCAAGCAGGCGGAATTTGTGGTGGTAACTACAATGGTACTGCAACAGTTATTAAAAATTGTCAAACTACTAAAAAAGGTTCAGGTTCAAGTTATATAGGTGATGTAGTTGGATGGTGGAACTCATCAGCATCTGATCAATGTACAGGAAATAAATATTATGAAGCAAATGACGAAAACTTTGCAGCAATAGTAGCTAAATTAAACGCACAAGTAACTGATAAAAATGGTTATTATGGATGGAAATATGAAGATGGCGAGATATCTCAAGCTAGAGTATACGATATAAACTTCAAAGTAAATCCAGAAGATGCAAAAGTAGTTGTAAAAAATAGCGAAGGAACAACATTATCTGCAGTAGAAGATAATTTATACATGTTGCCAAATGGCGATTATACTTGTGAAATATCAAAAGATGGATACAAAACTAAAACAAGAAGTTTTACCGTTAAAAATTCTGATGATTCATTTGTAATAAAATTAGCTTCAAACGATGCATTATGGGATGGAAATGAAGATACATCTTGGTATAATGCTGAAAAAACTACATTTGAAATTTCATCAAACTCTCAATTAGCAGGTTTAGCAAAATTAGTTTATGAAGGAAATAATTTTGAAGGCAAAACTATAAAATTATCAAAAGATTTAAATTTAAACGATAAAGATTGGGCAGGAATAGGAACTAGCGAAAATCAATTTATGGGAACATTTGATGGTGCTGGATATTCTATAAGTAATGTAAAATCAAGTGTGTTTAAATATATTGGTTCAAAAGGTAAAGCAATAAATCTAGGCGTATTAGAAAGTGGTGCATTAGCAGATACAAATGCTGGTATAGTTGCAAACTGTTACAATATATCAAATTCTAGCTTAGTTTTAAACAACTCAAACATTGTTACAAACTGCTACACATCAACTAATAATGAAGTTGTAAAAGCTGGAAAAGAAGCAGTAGATAGCTATTATATAGATGGAAAAACTTATACTAAAAAAGATTTATCAAACAATAAAATAGCAAATCTACTTAATAAAAATGTAACTTTAGAAAACAAAGAATATATGAACTGGAATGTTGTAGACAAAGACACAGTTCATGAAAAATCATATATAGCAAAATTCAATGTAAAAGGCAGCTCTAGTGAAATCAAAAATGCAACAATAACTCTATATGATAAAGATGGAAATGAAATAAACAAAGAATCATCTAAAAACTTTATGTTGGAAGATGGTACATTTAGATTAATAAATGGCCAATACAAATATAAAATAGCTGCTGATAGATATGCAGTAAAAATTGGTTCATTAAAAATATCTAATGAAAATGTAACAATAGATGAAACATTAGTAGATGCATATCAAGTTTTATTTAATATAACTCCAAATGATGCAGCACTTACAGTAAAAGATAGCGAAGGAAATGTTATAGAACCAAATGAAGGAACTAAATATTTCTTAATAGATGGAAAATATACATACGAAGTTAAGAAAACTGGATATGAAGCTCAAGCAAAAGAGTTTGAAGTAAAAGGTGGAGATTTAAGTTTTGATGTAAATCTTCAAAATGTATATAAAGTATCTTTTGCAGCAAATGTATCAAATGCGAGAGATTTCAAAGTTGAAGTATATAAAGATGGTAAATTAGTAGAAGCTAAAGAAGATGGAAGCTATCTATTAACAAATGGAAAATATACATATAAAGCATCTGCAACAGGATATGCTGAAATAAATAAAGAATTTGAAGTAAGTTCAAATGAATTAGCTATAACTGTTGAATTTGAAACAGGATACGATACATCTTGGTATGATGCAAGTAAGAAAAGTTTTGAAATATCAAATGCAAAACAACTTGCAGGTCTTGGTGCCATAGTTAACGGATATACTTCTATAAACGATACATTCAGTGGAAAAACTATAACAATTACAAGTGATATAAACGTAGATAAAGTTTTAAGTGAATGGTTACCAATAGGTACATCACAAAAGAAATTTGCAGGTATTTTTGATGGGCAAAACCACACAATAACTTTAAATATAAACCAACCTAATACAGAATACGTTGGATTATTCTCAATTTTAACTTCAAGCACACAAGTTAAAAATGTAATAGTCGATGGTACTATAACAGGTAAAGATCATGTTGCTGGTATTGCAGGTTATGGAGATTGGTTTAAAGTATTAGAAAACTGCGTAAATAAAGCTACAATTACTGGTGAAAAATATGTCGGCGGTATATTAGGTGACCAAGGAACGTACAAAGTCTACACTAATAATTGTGTAAATAAAGGTAAAGTTACAGGTAAAGAATCAGTTGGAGGTATATGTGGATATTTAAGACAAGCATTTATCTCTAATTGCTATAACGAAGGTGAAGTAACAGGTGAAACTTCTGTCGGTGGTATCGGAGGTTTAGGTGTTAACACTTGCGACTTAATAAATTGCTACAATACAGGAAGTATTACAGGAACAAAATCTGATACAGGTGGTATAGTTGGTAATGCTAATCAAGCAAATATTAAAAATATGTACAACACAGGTAGTGTAGTAGGTGTGAACCATGTTGGTGGTATAGCTGGTAAAGGTTCAAGCCAAGGTATTTATAACTCATACAACACAGGTGATGTAAAAGGAACTGGCAACTATATAGGTGGTATAGTAGGTATTAATGGAAATGAAGGCGCATCAAGCTACTATAAAGTTTCAAATTGCTATAATACAGGAAATATTACAGCATCAGAAACTAGCACAAATGTAGGTGTAATAGCTGGTGCAGCAGAATTAGAAAATAATTATTATTTAAATACTTTTACAAAATATACAGATAACCAAGGTGAAGCATTAGCACAAGAAGATTTTGAAAATGGAAATCTTGCTAAAAAGCTTAATAATAATTTAAGCCTTGGATATAAGGTATGGGGTGTAAAAGATAAGACAACTACATTTACAGATGAGTCTATGCAAAAATCTTTTGATGTATATAATCAAAGTAACAATAATAAAGTTAAAGATTGCACAATAGAACTTAAAGACAGCGAAGGAAATGTAGTTAAACCATATAATGAAGGAAGTTATGTATATTCAAATCTTAAATTAAATGAAAAATATACATATACTGTAACTGCAAAAACTTTTAAAAATGCAACAGGAACATTTACTTATAATGGAAGTGCAGAAGAGACAAGAGTAGGATTAAGTTATATCCAAACAACAACTACAATAAAAACAAATGTTGAAAATCCAAAAATAACTATAACTAGTGGATATTCTTCATATAATCCAAACAGCGATGGAACATACAGTTTATCACCAGGAACATACAATTACAAAGTATTAGCTGATGGATACCCAATGACAACAGGAACATTTACTATAGATATAGTAGAAAAAGATGAACCAAAAACAATAAATATTGAACTAACAAAAGGATATAATGTTGAATTTACAAGTGATTCAACTACAGATCAAAGTGTAGAAGTTAAAGATAGTTCAAATAAAACAATTGAAACTACAATACCAAATAAATACAATCTAGTTCCAGGAAAATATACTTATACATTAAAAGCTGATGGATATAAAACTGTAACTGGTGAATTTGAAGTAGTAGACAAGGATTTAGGCACAATCTCAATTAAATTAGAAAAAGTTTATAATTTAGATTGGTATGATAAAGACAAAAAAGAATATATTTTGAATACTAAAGAAGATTTACTTGGATTCTTCTCAATATTATGCTATAAAACAACTAGTGTAGCGCGTGACGATTTTTCAGGTAAAACTGTAAAATTAGGAAACGATATAGAATTAAACAGTGATGATAAATTTATTAAAAATGATGACAATACAATAACTGTAAGTAATGATGCTTATAAATTCGATTATAGTGCGTCATTTAACGGAACATTTGACGGAAATAACAAAACTATAAAAGGATTATATAAAACATCAGGAGCATTGTTTAATTACAACTATGGAACAATAAAAGATCTAACTGTAACAGGTTATATCAATGGTTCAAGTATTGCAGGTATATCTACTTATAACTACAAAACAATAGAAAATTGTACAAATAAAGTTACATTAGTAACTAATAACTTTGGTGGTGCTGGTGGTATAGCATATCAAGTTAGCAACGGAACAATAAATAGTTGTATAAATGAAGCTGATATAACTGGTACAAAAAATATAGGTGGAATAACATACAATGCAAGTAATTCAACTTTAAAAAATAATATAAACAAAGGTGACATAATTGCAAGTGCTAAGAATGCATCTATCATGGCAGGTATAGTTGCAAATATATCAGGAAAAAATGATGTAGATAATAACTACAACCTAGGAAACATATCTGGGAGCTCAAAAGTTTCTGGTATAGTTGGTAATATAGCTGCTTCAGCATATGACAAAACTCAAAAAAGCGTTAAAAATAATATCAATTACGGAAAAATCGAAGGAGCAGAAGAAACATCAGGAGCTATAATTGGTTTTATAACTGGTGAAGATGCTTCAAAGGCAAACATGGAAAATAACTTCTATAAAAAAGGAACATTTACTGGAGCAGTAATGGGCAAAGATATAGAAGATAAAGCTGTAGTTAAAACATCAAAAGAATTAGCTGATGGCTCAGTTGCAACATTATTAAACAGCGCTGTAACTGATGAAAATGGATATAAATCATGGACAGTTGAAGATGGTCAAACTGTATTTGGAAGCTGTGATTTATCTATTTCAGCAAGTGTAAAAGGTGCAACAATAAAACTTTACGACTACAAAGGTAATGAAATAAAATCTATCCCAGGAACTAGTGGTTCTTATGATGGACTTAGAAAAGGCTCTTTATACAAATATAAAGTAACTAAAGAAGGTTTAAATACTGAAACTGGTACTGTAATAATTGGAAATTCTCCACAATCTATTTTTGTTGAACTTAGTGCAACAGTATACGTTACTGTAAGTAAAGATGGGGAATTCAAATTAGCAGACGATAACGATACAAAACTTACAAGAATACCAGTGACAACTACAAACTTTGATGTTACTGACTATGGATATCCAAGCGTTTATAATAACGACAGTTATCCAACATTACTTAATGTATTTATAAGATTCCACGAATTATATGCAGGTGGAGCAGACAATTTCCTAGGAAAACCAAACAATACTCCTGCAAAAGGAAACGACTTATTTATAACTAAGTTCTTAGGAATTGAAACAACACAATTAAATTACTATGTAAACAACAGATATCCTGGAGAATGGTTAGAAGACAAAGGATATATCTGGGGTTCTACAGCAGATTACATAGAAATGAAAAATAATGATGATGTTAATGTAACACTATTTACAAACTATCAAACTCCAATGTTCTACACTTACTTCGATAAACAAGAAGCGACTGTAAAACAAGGACAAAATTTAGAATTAACATTAAAAGGATTTAATAATGCAGATGCTTATACAAATCCAGAAGCTAAGAGTATTTCAGGCTCAACTATCTACATAGATGGCGAAGAAACTAAGATAGTTACTGACAAAGATGGTAAAGCTACATTGACATTTGATGAACCTGGAACATATATAATTTCAGCACAAGGAACAGACTTAAGCCTAAGCGACAGTGAAAAAACTGTTATAACAGCTCCAGTTTGCGAAGTAACAGTTACAGAAACTGACGATATAACTGTAAGCTTTGATGCTGATAACGGAAGTGAAGTAGTTACAAAAGCTATGAAACCAGGTAAAGTATTAAACTATATGCCAACTGCGCCAACTAAAGAAGGATATACTTTTGTTGGTTGGTATAAAGATACTGACGATATAACTACAGAATACAAACAAGGAAGCAGATTTACTCAAAGCACAACATACAAAGCCAAATACGCTCATGTTACAATGCTTGGAGCACAAGGTAAGATGGTATCTAACGGTAAGAGTGGTATAAGATTTGGTACTAAGATTTACAACGATGGAGATGAAATAGTTGAAAAAGGTACATTAATCCTTCCAGCTAACTTATTAGCTGAAGGCGAAACTTTAACATTAGATACTCCAAATGTAGCTAAATCAGTAGCAAATACATTATATGAAGTTAATAAAGAACAAAATTATTTAACTTACTTAGGAACAATAATAAATATACCAAAGGCTCAATTTGAAAGACAAATGACAGCGTCAGCTTATGTTGTTTACAAAGATAAAGCAGGGCATCAATACACTGTTTATGCACCATATGCGAATGGTTCAATATCAGTTTTAGACCTTTTAGGTAACGATGTTAACTGGGGCGAAGATTGGTAAAAGATAAGTGTATTAAGTAAATAAGTATATAGGGTGTAAATTATGATAAAAATTGTGATTTATACCTTGAAATAAAAATATAAAACTCATTAAATTGTACCCCAAAATAAAAGGATATGAATCGAAGTAAAATTTATTTCATATCCTTTTTAACGCTATTATTTGTTTTTTAGATTTTTGATATTTTTATCAAATTCAGAGTCCTTTTTTACATTGATTTTCAGATTGCATTTTGGGCATCTGATAGTTTGTCCAACATCTGATATTTTGATTTTTACATTTGTTGAACAAACTGGGCATGTGTAGTTAATTTCCATAAAAATTCAACTCCTTATCTCCCTGGAATTTCAATATATTCAACAGGCTCATCGTCTGGAATAGGAAGCCATTCTTCGGCCATATCACATTCATCGGCGATTTTTTCAAGAGGCATTTTAACGTATTTTGCCTTAGCAGTAACAGCGATTTCGCCATTAGGAAGGATAATTTCGCCTTCACCTTCGAATAATTTTCTAGTATCTCTAGTAACTCTAGCCACTGTTATTAAATCACAATCAATTGGAACTGGCTTTTTGTATCTTAGTTCCAAGCTTCCTGTAACGCCCCAAACTGTTTCATCACTAACACTTATTGCACGCCCGATAGTTTCGTCTAAAATAGCTGCTGAGATTCCACCATGAACTCTACCTGGATAGCTTTGATGAAATTCCTTAGAATTAAAAATAGAGACTAATTCACCATTTTCTAATTGATAAAAACGAGCTTTTAGTCCCAAATCATTTTTTACACCACAAACAAGACAAGTCTTTGAGCTGTTTTGTTTTTTTAATACTTTATATTTCATGTTTATCTCCCTTCGTTATCTTACAAATTTAACCATATCTATAATTATAACCTAAAATAAGTAAATTTATTAATAGAATCAAAACTATAACTCAAAACTTTGAATTTGTGATGAATAATATTTATAGTTGTTTATTTAAATTATCGCATAAAAATTCGTACACTTTTTCTTTTGGACTTATTATATCCAACTTAGTTAAAGATTTTAAAATTAATATAAAATATATACAAAAATAAGAATAGTTTAAAATAAAATGGATATAATTATACACATCATATGAATTTATACTTATGCAAAATATTTATAGAAGATTTGATTGCTATATTTTAAAAATTATAACTATTTTTTAAGATAAAAAACTAAAATAAAAATTATTCTAAATAAAAGTATGTGAATGTTTGATTCGTATCGTATAATATTATATACTTTGGTGATAATATACTAGAAAAACTTTTGAAAAGATAAAATATAAAAAAAATTATATGTATCAAATGAATAATTATATTGACAAATTAAGGAAAAAATCATACTATAAATATTAAATAAAGTTAATTATTATTTTGATAATTGATTTTTAAACTATTCAAGAAAGGAGGCTTATTATGAGTAAAAAATTATTTATACCAGGACCTATAGATGTTAGTGAAGATGTCCTAGAAAAAATGGCTACACCAGTTATTAGCCATAGAAGCAAAGAAGCATCAGAACTTCAAAAAAGTATAACTGAAAAAGCTAAAAAATTATTCTACACTGATAATGAAATATTATTATCAACATCCTCCGGCACTGGCTTAATGGAAGGCTCCATTAGATGTTGTACAGCAAAAAGAGCAGCTGTATTCTCCTGTGGTTCATTTGGAGATCGATGGCACAAAATGGGTATAACAAATGGTGTTCCAACAGATTTATTTAAAGTTGAATTAGGTCAGGCTATAGAGCCAGAAATGGTTGATAAGGTACTTGCAACTGGCAAATATGATTTAATAACTGTAACTCATAATGAGACTTCTACAGGCATAAGAAATCCAATCGAAGATATTGGTCAAATCCTAAAAAAATACGATGATATCGTCTACTGTGTAGATACAGTTAGTTCCGCGGGAGGAATAAAAATCCCCGTCGATGAAATTGGAATAGATATTTGCATCACATCAGTTCAAAAGGCAATTGGCTTACCACCTGGTATGTCACTTTGTACATTTTCCGAAAAATCTAGAAAAAGAGCCGAAAAAGTACCAAATCGAGGAGTTTATTTTGATTTACTATCAATGTATGAGTATATCAAAAAGAAAAATTATCAATATCCGTCAACTCCATCCCTTTCACACATGTTCGCTTTAAATTATCAATTAGAAAAAATCTTAGAAGAAGGCCTAGAAAATAGATTTAAAAGACATGAAGATATGGCTAAAATCGTTAGAAATTGGGCTGAGGAACACTTCGAAATCTTTACAGATAAAAATCATTTATCCAACACTTTAACAGTAGTAAAAAATACCCAAAATATAGATGTATCTAAATTAAATGAAGAACTACAAAATCGTGGTTATTTAATTGCAAACGGATACGGTGAATTAAAAGACAAAACTTTTAGAATTTCACACATGGGAGATTATACAGAAAACGATATAAGAGATTTATTGAAAAATATTGATGATATATTAGGATTTTAACTTAAAGTGGTAAGTTTTATTAATATAAGAAAACTTATAACAATTAAATATGAATGATTATGAATATTAAAGCGAAGAATAAAAAGGGATTTTGGAGGTATGAAAATGTATAGAATATTAGTGGCTGATGGAATGAATAATGATCAAATAGAAAATTTAAAAAACTTAGGATTTGATGTAATAGATAAATTTTATGATGGTGAAGAACTTGGGTTAATGTGTCAAGATGTTGACGCCTTAGTTATCCGTTCTAAAAATACAATCACAAAAGAGATAATAGATAAAGCCTTAGAAGGAAATGCAAGACTAAAAATAATAATAAGAAGTGGTGTAGGACTAGACAACATAGACGTTAAATACGCAACTCAAAAGGGAATCAAAGTTATGAATACACCATGCGCAAGTACAAGATCAGTAGCAGAACTTACAATAGGCCAAATCATCACAATAGCTAGATTTGTAAATATAGCTAACGTGACTATGAGAGATGGCGAATGGAATAAAAAGAAATATATAGGAACAGAAATCTTTGGAAAAACATTAGGAATAATAGGTTTAGGTAGAATAGGTAAAGAAGTTGCAAAAATGGCGACTGCATTAGGTATGAAAGTAATATATTATGATATATTAGGAAAAATGGAAGGTTATACAAGATATAAATTCTGCAGCTTTGAAGAAGTATTAAAAAATGCTGATTTCTTAACTATACACATACCTTATGATAAAGAAAAAGGTTACTTAATAACTAAAAAAGAATTCGATTTAATGAAACAAGGCGTATACTTTGTAAACAACGCTAGAGGTGCTCTAGTATGTGAACACGACTTAATAGAAGCATTAGATAATGGTAAAATCGAGGCCGTTGCAATGGATGTTTATGAAACAGAACCTAAAGTAAACCTAGAATTAGTTAATCACCCAATGGTGTCTCCAACTCCTCACATAGGTGCATCAACAGTTGAAGCTCAAGATAGAATAAGTAAAGAAATAGTAGAAATGTTAGTAGAATATTTTCAAGATGATGAGCAAATAGCATTATAAAATTAGGGGGAACGAGAAATGGCAATAATAAAACCTTTTAGGGCAGTTAGACCAGCAAAAAATTATGTGGATATGGTAGCAGAATTACCATATGATGTTATGAATAGAGATGAAGCAAAAAAAATGGGTGAAGAAAACAAATATTCTTTTATCCATATTGATAGAGCTGAAGTTGACTTAGACGATAATGTAGATGAACACGATGAAGCTGTTTATCTTAAAGCTAAGGAAAACTTAGATAAATTTAAAGATGAAAAAATATTAATAAAAGAAAAACAAGAATGTATTTACATTTATAGAGAAATCATGGATGGCAGAGCACAAACAGGTCTTGTCGCATGTGTATCTGTTGACGACAATATCAATGGTGTTATAAAAATCCACGAATATACAAAGCCAGACAAAGAATTAGATAGAACTAATCATATAAAATATTGTAATGCAAATACAGGAACAATACTTCTTACTTATAAAAATAGAGAAAAAGTTGATGAAATCATAGACTATTATGTTAAAAATGAACTTCCAATATACGATTTTATAAGTGATGATGGAGTATTCCACACAGTCTGGCGCATTGATAGAAAAGAAGATTTAAAAGAATTAGTAGACGAATTTGAAAAAATCCCTTATCTATATATAGCAGATGGTCACCATAGATCAGCATCTGCAGTAAATGTTGCGAAAGAAAAAAGAGATGCAAATCCAAATTATACAGGGGATGAAGAATTTAATTACTATATCGCTATGATAGCTCCAGAAAATGATTTAGAAGTCATGGACTACAACAGAGTAGTTAAGGACTTAAATGGAAATACAAAAGAAGAATTTTTAGATAAAATAGCAGAAAAATTCGATGTCGAAAAAGTAAAAGGAAACACACCTTACAAACCACAGAAAAAAGGCGATGTGGGGATGTTTTTAGATGGAGATTGGTATAGAATTGAGTTTGGCAAAAGATATACAAAAGTTAGAGATGAAGTTAAATCTCTAGATATATCTATTTTACAAGATAATATATTAGATAATATTTTGGGTATAAAAGACCCAAGAAGAGATAAGAGAATCGACTTTGTTGGAGGAATTCGTGGAATAGGCGAATTAGAAAGACGAGTAAATAACGATATGAAAGTCGCATTTGCAATGTATCCAACAGGCATCGAAGAACTTATCGCAGTTGCCGATGCAAATAAAATTATGCCAGCAAAATCAACTTGGTTTGAACCAAAAGTAAGATGTGGATTATTCTTACATGAATTAGATTAATGATGCTCTATATTAGGAAAATAATATGAATATAATTAAAAGTGTAATAAAAGAGGTTCTTTTCAATATTATTGAAGAGAGCCTTTTTTGATGGGTATATTTATCTTTTCTTATATTATTTATTTAAATAAACCATCCAAAAAGTAGTAGAAAAGTAGTACTACTGGTAGTATTTTAGTGTAGTTATTGTCCTGATTTGTTGAATGTCACACTTATAAAAACTACAATTAAAAGTAAATAAAAATTATAAGGAGTGAAATAATATGAGGAAAAAGGGTGGAATATTTAAGAAAATAACCTCAGTATTAGTTGCATTGTTGATGGTATTGTCGACTATAGCTATATCACCGATAAAAGCAAATGCTGCGACACCTAAGGGATATATAACAGTTTCTGTTGAAAGGTTTACATTAGGATTAGGATATCTAATTGAACCAGTTAAAGTACCGTTTTATTCAGGAGATAATGGTGCAAAAATTTTAACTAGATTACTAGATGATTATGGTCTTGAATATAGAAATACAGGGAAAGTAGACGATACATCTGGATTAGTTGGAAGTACATTCTACTTATCATATATCAGAGATGATGAAAGCAAAAAAGCTCAAATTCCAAAATATATAACTGACCAAATCAAAAAAGAAAAAGGCGATTTATACGGAAGACAAGACAGCGATTGGCTAGGTGAATTTGATTATACTTATATGTCAGGTTGGATGTATTCAGTAAATAATGTATTCCCAGGATACGGTGCAGCACAATACAAACCTAAAGATGGTGATGTAATGCGTTGGCAATACACTGTTTGGGGATATGGAACAGATTTAGGTGCTGTTAGTGAATGGTCTGGGGATGGATTCTGTAAAGTTGCAAACAAAACTAAACTTACAAAAGAAATAGCAGAAGTAAACAGTGCATCAAATTCAAGTAAATTGTTAGGAAATAAAGATATTAAATCTGCTTATGATAATGCATACAAAGTTATGAAAGATATGACAATATCTCAATCAAAAGTAGATTCTGCAACTAAAAAATTATCTACTGCTATTTCAAACTTTAACAAACCAACTCCAATACCAGGAAAAGTTGAAGCAGTAAATGGATTTAAAGTAGCAAGTACTACAACATCATCAGTAAAATTAGCTTGGAACAAAGTAAGTGATTGCACAGGATATAAAATTTATAGATATGATACAAGTAGTAAAAAATATAAATTAATAAAAACTATAAGTAATAAAAATACATTAACTTATACTGATTCAAAAAAATCATCTTCAAATACTTATTCATATAAAATAAGAGCATATAAATCAGGAAGCAAAACTCAATACTCAGCTTATTCTGATATATTAAAAGCTACAACAAAACCACTTACACCAAAAGTTACAGTTAAATCAACTAAAACTAAAAAAGCTACAATTAGTTGGAAAAATACAAGTTCGAGAAATAGTGGATATGAAGTTTATATGGCAACATCTAAAAATGGAAAATATTCATTAGTAAAAACTACAACAGCTAAGACTTACACAAAAACTGGATTAACTAAAGGTAAAACTTATTATTTCAAAGTAAGAGCTTATAAAACTGTTGATGGAACTAAAGTTTATGGTAATTACAGTACTGTAAAATATGTAAAAGTTAAATAATAAAATAATTAAACATAAACCTTAAAATAATAAAAAATCAGTCGTTAAACATAATGTTTGCGGCTGGTTTTTCTTTTTGCAAAAAATAAGAATATTATATAAAATTGTGATTACCTTAGTTACTAAAAATCATATGATGTGATACTATTATAAATTATAAGTATATATAATATCTTTAAATAACAATGTTATAATGTAGAAAAATTGTATATTAAAATTATAAGACAATTGAGAATGAGATTAGGAGATATGAAATGAGTACCAAAAAAAATATAAATAATACAATAAGTAGGGATGAAATATTAAAAGATATAAAATTCAGACTAGCAGATGTATCGGATACAAAGGAAATACTTGATATTTATGCTCCATATATTACTGATACTGCAATTACCTTTGAATACGATATTCCTTCAATTGAAGAATTTAGAGGAAGAATTGAACATATTTCATTAGAATATCCTTATGTAGTTTGTACATATAAAGACGAAATAATTGGTTATGCATATGCACATAGATATGGTGAAAGGGCAGCTTTTCAATGGGATGTTGAATTATCAATTTATCTTGATATGAATTATAAAAGCCTTGGAATAGGAAAAATACTTTATAATAAAGTTATAGAAATCCTTAAATTGCAAAATGTACAAAATATTTATGCGTGCATAACTTCAGCAAATGATAAGAGTATTAAATTCCATGAAAAAATGGGATTTGAATTTATAGGTATATTTAAAGATACAGGATATAAATTTGATAAATGGTATGATATAACTTGGTTTGGAATGAGAGTAAAAGATAAAAATGAAAAGCCAGCAGAAGTAAAGAATATAAAAGATATTGACTTTAAAGAGATATCAGCTATTTTAGAAACAAACTAGATTTTTTATAAATAATATAGACTTGGTTTATGGGGGGATGGCTTTGAAAACTGCAATATTAGCTTGTAAAACTTTGAGACATGAGATTGACAAGGCATGTGAAATTCACAATATAAATTATCCGATTCATTGGATAGAATCAGGACTTCATAATTATCCTGAAAAATTGCATAAATATATACAAGACGAACTTGATAATATGCAAGATTATGACAGGGTTATATTGACGTTTGGGCTTTGTGGGAATTCACTTGTAGGGGTAGAAAGCAAGAATTTAGAGCTTATAATGCCTAAGGTTGATGATTGTATAAGTTTACTTTTGGGTTCTGTTGATGAAAGACGAAAATATGGTGGAAAAAATGGAATGTATTTTTTAACTAAAGGCTGGATTGAAGGGGAGAGAAACCTTTGGGTTGAATACCAATACACTATTGAAAAGTATGGAGAAGAAACAGGCAAAGAAATATTTGATATGATGTTAAATCACTACAAATCGCTAGGGGTAATAGATACAAAATGTTATGATTTAGATGAGGTAATGCCACTTTGCAAAGAAATTGCAGATACACTTGAGTTAAACTTAAAGATTCTTGACTATCCAATTAGTTATTTGGAAGACTTGCTTACAGGCCCTTGGGATGATGACAGATTTGTAATTACAAAACCAAATAGCAAAATAAAAGATTTTGCACTAGATTTATAGATAAAAAGTTATCTAAGATTATTATTAAATATATAATTTTAGATAACTTTTTTTGATAATAGATAGGAAATAAGAGTTCTTTTTAAAGGTATTTATGATAAATAAATCTTTATTTATTTGTGAAAAAAATACTTTATAAAATAATAAAAAATCCCATTGACATTGAAAATAAAAAGTACTAAAATTGTTAGAGTGCTAACGTTAGTAGGCTAACATTAGCTAACTAACATTAGTGCACTTAACAAGGGAGAGGTGCAGTTTTGATAGATAGAATAGAGATTTTTGGTATCATCCACAAGGTTGATAACCAAATAAAAAGAGAGATTGACCAAATTGCATGTAAGCATGGGCTTACAGGAATACAGTCATTTTTTCTAAAATGTATATATGATAATGCAGAAAATGGAGATGTATTCCAAAAGGATTTGGAAAAAATGTTTGATATTAGAAGGTCTTCTGTTTCGACTATGATAAGTTGCGTTGAGAAGAAGGGGTACATAAAAAGAGAGAGTATTCCAACTGACAAGCGTATCAATAAAATAGTTCTTACAGAAGAGGGCAGAAAAAAGTATGAAGAAGTTGATGCAGATTTAAAAGAATATAAACATCAATTATTAAAAGATTTTTCTGATGAGGAAATAGATTTAGTATATAGCATGCTTCAGAAAATTTCAGATAACACAAAAAAATAAAATAGGAGGGATTATTATGGCGGAAAAAGTAGTTCAAGCAGAACAGTCAATCAAAAAAGAAAACAAAATGGGTACGATGCCAGTAAATAAATTATTATTATCTATGGCGTTACCTATGATAGTTTCAATGCTAGTTCAAGCATTATACAACATAGTAGATAGTATTTTCGTTGCACAACTTAGCGAAAATGCATTAACAGCAGTTTCCATGGCATTCCCAATCCAAAACCTTATGATAGGTATGGCAACAGGTATAGGCGTTGGGATGAATGCGTTCGTTTCGAAAAACTTAGGACAACACAACCAAGAAGGTGTTAATAAATCGGCACTTCATGGTATTTTCCTAGAACTTATAAATTATTTAATATTCTTATGTATAGGTTTATTTGTAGTAAATAAATTTATGCAAACTCAAACAAATATAGCTGGGATAGTTGATTCAGGTACAACTTATTTAAGAATAGTATGTATATGTTCATTTGGTATATTTACTCAAGTATCATTTGAAAGATTATTACAATCAACTGGTAAAACACTTTTATCAATGACAACACAATTAACTGGGGCAATAATAAACATTATACTAGATCCAATATTAATATTCGGTTTATTCGGTATGCCTAAATTAGGTATAGCAGGTGCTGCGATTGCGACAGTTATAGGTCAAATAATAGCAGGTATATTTGCAGTAGTTCTTAATATTAAGAAAAATAAAGAAATCCATTTACACTTAAAAGGATTTAAACTAGAGAAAAAATATATTGGTAGAATATTATATGTAGGTGTTCCATCAGTATTAATGGTTGCAATAGGTTCTGTTATGAGTTACGGAATGAACTTAATACTTATGACATTCTCATCAACAGCAGTTGCAGTATTTGGTGCTTACTATAAACTACAAAGTTTTGTATTCATGCCAATATTCGGTTTAAATAATGGTATGGTTCCAATAGTATCATTCAACTTAGGAGCTAAAAACAAAGACAGACTTGTTAAAACTGTTAAATTAGGTGTTTGTTATGCTGTAGGAATAATGCTAATCGGACTTGTTATAATACAAGCAATGCCAGGAACATTATTAAAAATGTTCAACGCATCTGAACAAATGTTAACTATAGGTGTTCCAGCACTTAGAATAATCAGTGTGAGTTTCGTATTCGCTGGATTCTCTATAATAGCATCTTCAACATTCCAAGCATTAGGAAATGGTATATTAAGTATGCTAGTATCATTTGTAAGACAGTTAGTGTTCTTATTACCAGCGGCATTTATATTATCAAAATTCGGAAATGTAGACCTAGTGTGGTTATCATTCCCAATAGCTGAAGTTGCTGCGGTTATAATGAGTGCGATATCTTTAAAATATTTATATAATAAAGTAGTAAAAGATTTATAAAATAAATTAGTAAAAAGTCCAATATGTTATGTATTGGATTTTTTTAATAAACTATTCGTTCGTGTACGGACAAAATGAAACAATAGGAGACAAACTATGAGAAATACATTAGATGTAATAAAAGAAAGAAGATCTATAAGAAAATTCAAACCAGAACAAATAAAAGAAGAAGAATTACAAGCTATAGTTGAATCAGGATTATATGCACCAAGTGCTATAAACAAACAAAGCTGGAATTTCACAGTTATACAAAATCAAGAAATATTAGCTGAGTTAAATGAAGCAACTAAAAACGTAGCTAGAAATTTAGACAATGAGGCTCTAAAAAGGATTGGTGAAAATGAAAAATACAACTGTTTCTACTATGCACCAACAGTTATCTTAGTTTCAGGAAAAGATGAAGAAAGATCAAAAGTAATGGATTGTTCAGCAGCAACTCAAAATATGTTAATCGCCGCAGAGTCATTAAATATAGGTTCTTGTTGGGTAGAACTTGTGAGCTTAGCATTTATGGGACCACAAGCTAAGGAACTTAGAGCTAAATTAAATTTACCAGAAGGATACACTCCACTACACTGTGTATTACTTGGATACAAAGATATGGAAGGAAAAACTGCACCTAGAAAAGAAAATGCAGTACAATATATTAGATAATTTATTTATTCAAAAATAATAAATAAAAATAGTGATTAATTTTGATGTAGAGAAAATAAAAACTCCCTTATGGTGATAATAATACCATGGGGAGTTTTGTTTTATAAAATATATCTCCTGTTGTATTAATTAAATAGAAATTGGCAAATAATACAATGATAGAAGTGTATTATTTATGGATAAAACTATTTATAAATGATATAATTATAAGTCAGTTAAGAAAGAGTTTATTTACATTATGTAAAATGGATGAGTATAAATTTTGATATTTAATTTAGAAAGTGGTGAGACAGTGAATAATAAATTTTTACCCATAAGCAGAGCCGATATGGAAGAACGCGGATGGGATGAATTAGATTTTATAGTTGTAACTGCCGATGCTTATGTAGACCATCACAGTTTTGGTACTGCGATAATCTCTAGAGTATTAGAAAAAGAAGGTTACAAGGTTGGTATAATTGCACAACCAAATTGGAAGTCAACAGAAGACTTTATGAAATTAGGAAAGCCAAGACTTGGGTTCTTAGTTAATGCTGGGAATATGGACTCTATGGTAAATCACTACTCTGTTAGCAAGAGAGCGAGGGACAAAGATCTTTATTCACCAGGCGGGAAAATGGGTTATAGACCGGACAGAGCGACAATAGTATATTGTAATAAAATACGTGAAGCGTACAAACATGTTCCAATCGTAATAGGTGGTATTGAGGCTAGTCTTAGAAGATTTGCTCATTATGATTATTGGAGCGATAGAGTTAGAAATTCAATATTAATCGACTCTGGTGCGGATTTATTAATTTACGGGATGGGTGAAAAACCAATCGTAAATGTTGCAAATGCATTAAATGACGGATTTGATCCAAAATATATAAGCTTTATTGACGGGACTTGCTATTTAGCAGATAGTTTAGATGAGGTTTATGGAGATTATGTTTTACTTCCATCAATGGAAGAAGTGAGCACTGACAAAAGAAAATATGCAGAAGCTTTCAAAATCCAATACGATGAACAAGATCCATACAGAGGAAAGATGCTAGTTCAACAACATGGAGTAAAATACTTAGTTCAAAATAGACCAGAAAAACCTTTAAATAGAGAAGAATTAGATGCAGTTTATGCATTACCATATGCAAAAACTTATCATCCGATTTATGAAAGCATGGGTGGAATCCCTGCTATAAACGAGGTTAAATTCAGTATAGTAAACAACAGAGGGTGCTTTGGTTCATGTTCATTCTGTGCAATAACATTCCACCAAGGAAGAGCCGTACAAAGTAGAAGTCATGAATCAATATTAGAAGAAGCAAAAGAAATCACGCATTTACCAGATTTCAAAGGATATATCCACGATGTTGGTGGACCTACTGCTAACTTCAGAGGGCCTGCTTGTAATAAGCAAGTTACAAAAGGAGCGTGTAAAAATAGACAATGTCTAGACCCATCTCCTTGTAAAAACTTAAAAGTAGACCATACTGATTATATAGAACTGCTTAGAAAAGTTAGAAATGTTCCAGGCGTTAAAAAAGTATTCGTTCGTTCGGGAATAAGATACGATTACGTTATGGCTGATAAAGACAATAAATTCTTAAGAGAATTAATAAAACATCATGTAAGTGGACAACTTAAAGTTGCACCAGAACACGTTGCAGAAGAAGTTCTTCATTATATGCAAAAACCAGCTGGTGAAACATATGAGAAATTTAGACAAAAATATTTCGATATAAATAGACAATTAGGAATGAACCAATACTTAATTCCTTACTTAATGTCATCTCACCCAGGTTCAACTTTAAACAGTGCGATAGAGTTAGCTGAGTATTTAAGAGATATACATTATCAACCAGAACAAGTACAAGATTTCTACCCAACACCAGGGACACTATCAACTGCTATGTTCTATACAGGGCTTGATCCAAGAGATATGAAACCTGTTTATGTGCCAAAATCGAGAGAAGAAAAAGCAATGCAAAGAGCATTACTTCAATTCAGCCAACCTCGTAACTACGACTTAGTTCACAAAGCTTTAGTCGAAGCGGGAAGAGAGGACTTAATCGGATTTGGACCAAGATGTCTTATAAAACCAAGAGGTGAATTTAGAGACTTTGGTAACTCAAAAGGTGGAAATAAAGGCTCTAAAAACGGCAAAGGCAAAAAAGAGTCAAACGGAAATAAGGGAAACAGCAGAGATTCAAGAAATTCAAATAATAGAAAATCTTCATCAAGAGGAAATGACACTAGAAATTCTGGAAGAAATAACGGTGGTAAAAACTCAGGAAGAGGAAAATCATCAGGGAAGAATTCTAAGAGAAGACCTAGATAGATATAAACTAATAGACTAAAAAAGTAGGGTATAACCCTACTTTTTTTATAGCACATAGGAAATTATATTCATTTATAAATCGTGTAAAAATATAATTTTCGTATATGATTTTTTTAATTGAAATCTAGGATTAAAAAAATACCTATTATGGTATAATCTAAATAAAAAGGAAAAGGAGTTGAGAATATGAGAGGATTATTAGATCCAAAGATGGATTTTGTGTTTAAAAACATATTTGGAAGTGAAAAACACCCAAATATACTGATATCCTTCTTAAATGCAACTTTAAAACCAAAGGACTTAATAACAGAGGTTGAGATAAAAAATACGGATTTAAAT